>Ga0307507_10012443_pt1 | contig 10513 bp, 10 predicted proteins | sample 7_EM_MG_FD_207223 | JGI IMG/M metagenome (GOLD analysis project Ga0307507, IMG submission 207223) | Populus trichocarpa ectomycorrhiza microbial communities from riparian zone in the Pacific Northwest, United States - 7_EM | ecosystem: Host-associated > Plants > Roots > Unclassified | place... | reverse complement strand
AGAACTGGGATGAAACATGTGTGCCAGAACTGGGATGAAACATGTGTACCAGGGGGTCCAGGGGGCGTGCCCCCGGCAAGCTGTGACCAGTGCTGGAGGAACGGCCGAGCATCAGCGAGTGCCATGCCGTAGGCACGGGTCTAAAGCTTGTAAAATATAAATATACACTGCAACTTTTAGTCATGTAATATACCTGGAGTTTACATGACTAATAGTCTGTTACATATGGGTGACTGAAGTGCCCAAAAATGTGTCAAAATCTTCCTAATCCATGCTATAATCTATCAGTAATATATCTCTAATGTCTAGGAATCCCAACAAAAGAAGCAAACAAACCCAAAAACAGACAGGAGCCTCAAAAATGACACTGGACAAGGCACATCTACAGACCTGTGATGCTTTTGCAGAAAAGACTAATTGCACACTTCCAGAGACACCTAAAAGTCACATAAAAAGACTAGAGGCAGAGGTCCAACATCACAAAAAGGCAGCAGAGGATCAAAAGCAGACAAGGCTCAATGAGCACAGGAGAGGCAACAGGCTGAAAAGGGTACTGGAGGCACATAAAGTCTGCATAAAAGAGGCTAAGGTGGAGGCTCAGCATCTTAGGAGAGATGTGGGATCTTATTCATACCTGTGTTATTCTCTGGAAACATTGTCAGTGACTTGAAGCTGCAAAGTGAGTACTAAAGAAGAGGATGGCAGAAGGGAAAGTGCATCCATGTACAGTTGACATGCTCATAATGCATAACGCCAGTCTCCAATTTTTTCTATGCATTGTGACATTTTATGCAAGGTGAAATGTGTCACAAAGTGTGACTGTTCATGACCTCTGCCAAAAAATGTCACACTTCCAAAAAATCTCTGGGGTTAGGTGAAAAACTAGGAAGTACTGCATAATTACATGGCATTGACATTTGTGGGAGAGATTACTACTGAAAAAAGAATTGAAAGAAGTTTGTCAGACTGAGTTTTCTTGAACAATGCAGCCTGTGGCCATCTCAATGTTTCTGTATGACAGTATCTTAAGGCCCCTGGAAGCTCATGTCATTTCTTGTCTGCAAAAAATTGTGAAAATGGACCTCAAATCTGCAATTTTGGACAAGGGTCTGCACATGATTCTCCCAAAATGGAAGCTTCTTGTGAATTTGACAAATCTTCTCTTTGGCAACTGCCATGGAAAAGTGTTGGTAGGTGTATTTGTGGAGAACAGGGCATATTAGGTTAGATTTGACCCTAAAAAATTCAGGTACAGTGAGGTGAGCAAGTAAATACCCAGGGAACCTGTAGATTTGGTAATGCATAACCCCAAAATCTCTTATGCATTATTCAATATGATGTTTCATGCATAAATCCCCATGTACCAAGTCAGTCCCCAGAAATTCTCATGCATTATGAGAATGTCGACTGTACATTCAAGATGATGGAAAGAGGTCATTACACAACTCACCTCAACAAGGGATGATTGGGCAGTTGAGCAAAGCCCTTGATGGAATTCTTGACAAATGAATCATTTTTGTACCTTTTATGTAATTAGAACATACCTATGGGACAATTTTTATTTTGACAGTGTGTTTGCCTATTGTTCAAAGGGGGCAACAAATTTAAAGAAATTAATGTTACTATTTTTAACATGAGTCTTAAGATACTTCCACAGGACAAAATGCTGTTAAGAATTAAAATTTGCAAATGGAATGAATTTCAGGAACAATTCAGTTTGTTTCTTTGGCACCAAGAAATTTTTTTATTATGAATGAAGCTTTGCCTAGGTAACACAGTTGCAGACAAAGTTAAATAATAAGCACATCAATTGTTTTTATTCTGTCACCAACCTTGAACAATTGGCAAATAAACTGTCAAAATAAAAATTGTCCCATGAATCTGACATAATCACATAAATGGTGCAAAGATTATTCATTTGTCAAGGAATTTGTTAAAGGCTTTGCTTAACTGCCCAATCATCGCTTGTTTGGGGTGACTCAGGTGCAATCACTTACTCAACTGCTAGTTTCAGCAGGAGCAGCAGAGTCCAAAGTTGGTGAAGCCTTACAGGTCATTGGCAAGGCACTGGAGGTTAAAGTTGGGAAGCAGGTTAGTACACAGTCAGTTCAGAGGTTTATCCTTGAGAGAGGGGTCAGAGCAAATATCCAACTGGTCTATGAGACCATTAAAGCTGGGAGTAAGTGTTATTTTCAAGGATGATAACAAGAAATCTTACTTTTGTCAAAGAAATAACCTACAGCTCCAACTCTACATCACATAAACACATTGAGTATGAGTGCCATACAATTGCACTCAAAGTTGTGGATTACTCTGATCCAGATGCAACACCAGAGTGGACACTTGTGGGGAGACCCCTTGTGACCTCAATTGTTTATGTGTATGTTCTATTTACTTGTTCTCAATCTTTCTTTCCCCTTTTATCCCTTTCACATTTACCTCTGTTATTTACCAGTCTTTATCCCAAGCCACCCATTTTTTGTATATAAACGTGAACTTCATTTTTCCTCACCTCAGTTGTCATCACTTCCATGTCTGACACTGAGGTGAGCCCATTTTTACTTATTTTTACTTACTTGAGAATCATGCTACCTGTGTTGTAGTTCATATATTAACAGGTAGCTAACAAAATAGAGTCATCATCACTTCCATGTCTGACACTGAGTTTGTACATTAACAGGTTATGGGCCCTGCTGCGCTATAACAAGAAGAACTACAGACACTTACCTGCCCTACCACTTCACTTGTGACTCGTAGAGCCCACTTCCCCATACACATATACTCCCAAAAATATGTTGTCATCCAACACCAACCTGCCTATTTTTTCAGAGGCAGAAAAATTTGATGGAACTAATTTCAGTACCTTTGAAACACTCATCGCCATCACAGCTAGCAGCCATGGTGCACTAGGATACCTACATGGAACTATCCCTAATCCTGCTCCCTATCTGAGCCCCACAATGCCAAACATCCCACTCCCAGACAATCCTACTCCATGGTACTCCACCACCCCTTCTGGTCCAGAATGGGCCATGTGTGATGCTTGGGCATGCAAAAATGCTGTGAGGCTTGGACTTAAGCTCAATAGTACAGCTGCAGATGCTTGGAAATCACTTACATCCCAATACAAGGTTTCCTCCAACCTCACCATGGTCACTGCTCAATGCAATCTTCACAATACCACCTTTTCCAATGGTAGTGACTTCCCTACTCATATCTCCAACTTGCACACCAAGTGGGTGATTGCAAACAATACTGGTGTGAAGATTGATGATGCAGATTTCCACATGATTGTCCTGTCATCACTCCCCACATCCTGGGACAGCGTAGTTGGAATGCTTTATGAAGTGAAGTCCTCAGCAGACATCATCAGCAGGTTGATGATTTGCTCCAAGTCTGTCGCCAACCCAGCCACAACTGTTACAGTGCTCCAGACTGTGAAGAAATTATGCAATCAGCTACAATGCACCAACCAGAATTGTGGTTGTCATGGACAAACCATTGCAAACTGCTACTGGCATGGAGGTGGAAAAGAAGGGCAATTCCCTCCAGGTTTTGGACAGCATGGGGGAGCATGCAGCTCAACACCCCAGAGCACCACCTCTACCACAAATGCCTTGTCAGTCACAGCAACCCTTACAGATGCCACACCTACCTCAGAAATTACTCTTGGCCTCATCTCAGATATGGGTAGCCATGATTACCTCCTTACTGAGAATGCAGAGGTGGTCTCTACTGTTGGCAATAATGTCATAGAGGTTCATACACTGGGGGAGGTCCTTCTTGCATCAAGAGATTGCATTCTCGCATCATATCCTCATGGAGCTTGGGGAGTTACACATGCATTAGCCACTATGATGGCATCTGGGGAACAAAATGTACCAATGTATATGGACTCAGCAGAAAATAAGCATTGCTTCATCAACCCCACAGATTTCTCTACCTACCATGCATTATCTCAACCTGATGAAGGTCAATCTGCAAGTAAAGGGGGTCAGTTCTGTATCATCAGACATGGGGCAGTCACCAAAACTATTGTGTCAGGCTCGTTGAAAACCACAATCACCTTCAAACACACCATTCACATGCCTGACCTCATTGTGAATCTCGTCTCCATCAGTAGACTCAATGAGGCAAACTGCTGGGCACTTTTCAGTGGTGGGGGAGTCACTTTTTATGATATCCACAACAGTCAAAAAAGGACACTGATGACTGGTGCAGGAAGTAATGGGATGTATCTCCTTAATGTGGAACCTCAAACTCATGCTCTTGCCACTCACTCTCTCATGAAATCCACCAATCTTGAAGTCTGGCACCAATGCTTTGGGCACACTGGTGTTTGCTCAATTATGGACATGGTTAAAAAGGGGTTGGTTGATGGCCTTGATGTTGTGGGGGGTTTTGAGCTCAAGGGTAAATGCAAGGACTGCATCTATGGAAAACAGATGGCACAACCATACAACAAGGTGGTGGAACCTGAGACAGAGGTACTGGAGTGTGTCTATGGTGACTTATGGGGGCCAGCTCGTGTGCACTCAGTTGGGGGAGCTGAGTACATGATGGTATTCAATGATGGAGGATCATCTTACCAGGCTGGATACTTCCTTGCTTTGAAGGCTAGTGAAGCAATGCTCAGTGCCTTTACCAAGTACCATGTGAAGTCAGAGTGAGAGACTGGGAAGAAATTAATTCAGCTTAGGGTGTACATGGGGAGCAAGTTCTTCAATGAAAAGTGGAGGGAATATACAACAAAGCATGGTATCACTGTGGAATTCAGTGCACCCTATGCCCATGGCCAAAACAGGGTGGCAGAATGTGGGATGAGAACCATAATCAAGGGTGTGCATTGCATCCTTGCTGACTCTGGACTCCCTCCATTGCTCTGGGCTGATGCAGCTCCTTTCACCATCTATACTCACAACCTCATTCCCTCTGCTTGTCATCCAGGACTTATCCCTGCTGAGAGGTGGTCAGGGAAGTGTCAGGATGTGTCACACTTGTGTCCATTCAGTTGCATTGCATATGCCAAGATCCCAGTGGAGATAGGCATTTCAAAACTAGCACCTTGATCAATCAAGTATGCCCTCATCAGTTATTTTGGCTGTGGAACTTATAAGCTATGGGATCAGGGATTGGGTGCAACAATAAAAAGCTGTGACATCATTTTTGAGGAGGGCCAAGGACACCGCACTATCTCCAATGCACCCACAACTGTCATCAATGTCACCTTTGACAATGACAGCATCCCAGCACCCTCTCACAACACCAACATGACAACTACTGGGGTTGTTGCTCCACCAAAACCCTGGCCCTACGCCCCTGCATCACTGACCCCCCCCTGCACCCAGAGTCCACAACACCTATCACACCCAATGCTCCATCTACCATGCACAACAATCCACCTACTGCACAACCACCTGCCACTCCACAATGTTCTGCTCACCTCACCGTTATGGGAACTGGTGCACCTATGCCAGAGATGACCATGCTTTTAACTACACTCCCTGACTCCCAAGTTCCATGGAGCTACTGGGAGGCAATGACTTGTCCAGACCTTTGGAAACAGGCCACAGAGACCAAGTGGGATGTTTTGAGGGAGAGGGAGGTTTTTAAATTGGTGGATGGACCTCCTGGAGCTCATGTCATTGACTCTATGTGGGTTTTCACCAACAAATATGACACTGATGGGAAAATTATTAGATGCAAAGCATGTTTAGTTGCCAAAGGCTACACCTAGATCCCTGGCCTTGACTAGATTGCTGCCTCCTTAGGCCTCCACCTCTGGCAGGTGGATATCATTGCTGCTTTCCTCTACAGCATGAATAAGTTCACCATGTACATGCATCAACCGCCCAGTTTTGTCACCCAGGGGAAGGAAAACAAGGTCCTACAGGTTGTCAAAACCTTATATGGTATGATGCAAGGCTCCTACAATTTTCAATGTGAAATGTCAGGCTCATATGAATCACTCAGGTACTACAAGTCCTCAGCTGACCCATGTGTCCACTCCTGAATTCTCAATCAGGAGTACACCATCACCAGCACCTACACAGATGACACTTTCAGGGGATCATCAACAAAGGAGGGAGCCAAGAGGTCAAAGGAGGAGATTGAGGCATGTTTCAAGATCAAGAATGTGGGGAATCTGGGTTACATTCTGGGGATTCAAGTTGAGAAGGACAAGTCCACAGGTGTGATCTCCTTGTCACAAGAAGCTTACGTCCAGCACATCCTAGAATGTTTTGGAATGCAAGATTGCAACACCAAATCAACCCCACTCCCCACAGGCATCATTCTCTCTGAATCTGACTCACCAAAAACTGAGGAGGATCATCATTATATGAAGGACAAACCCTACTGCAAAGCCCTTGTCTCCTGCATGTGGGCTCAGGTCACAACTTGCCCAATATCACCTATGCCCTCAGTGTGCTCTCATGCTTCCAGGCTAATCCTGGTCCTGCACATTGGAAGGCAATGCTCCACCTCCTTGCTTACCTCAAGGGCACTGTTAGCTACAAGATCACATACCACTGCCAAAGCAGTCTTGATCTGATTGGGTTTGTCAATGCAGATTATGCTGGGGATATTGACACACAGTGATCTACCTCAGGATACTTGTTCACCATGGCTGGTGGACCCATATCCCGGAGTGCAAAGTGCCAGGCTATAGTTGCCCTTTCAACCACAGAGGCAGAATACATGGCGCTCACATGCGCTGCGCAACAGGCACTCTGGATGTTTTCCTTCATGTCCAAAGTCAGTCTCAAATGCAAATTCCCAGCTATTCTCCATGGTGACAATGCTGCCTCTATTGCCCTCAGCCTTAACACCAAAGGACATGCATGTGCAAAGCATATCAACATCCACCATCACTACATCAGGGAACAGGTAGTGGAGGGTGAGATTGAACTTGTCCAAATTCTGTCTGAAGAAAACCTTGCTGACATCCTCACCAAGCTGCTCCCTCACATCACCCATCAAAAGTTCATCCAAGCACTCAAGTTAGACTCCTAGAGGTCCCTCATCATCTGGGGGAGTGTTGGAGGAGACCCCTTGTGACCTCAATTGTTTATGTGTATGTTCTCTTTACTTGTTCTCAATCTTTCTTTCCCCTTTTATCCCTTCCACATTTACTTCCATTATTTACCAGTCTTTATCCCAAGCCACCCATTTTTCATATATAAATGTGAACTCTATTTTTCCTCACCTCAGTCATCATCACTTCCATGTCTGACACTGAGGTGAGCCCATTTTTACTTATTTTTACTTACTTGAGACTCACACTACCTGTATTGTAGTTCATACATTAACAGGTAGCTAACAAAATAGAGTTGTCATCACTTCTGTGTCTGACACTGAGTTTGTATCTTAACAACACCACAGATCCTCAGAGTCAGAACCTCAGTCAATCATATGAGTGAGACCCAAGTTAAAGGCCTACAAATGCTCCTCGAAGACCTGGCAGAAATTTTCAACAATAGCCCACCTGCAAAAACAGAGGGCTTACACTTTGTACCAGATAACTTTGCTTATTGGCTGATAGGAACAAGTGGCAACCATGCTGCAGACCAGAAGAAGAGCCATGAACTTCTTCAGATTTGGTGTTTGGAGGTAATTCTCCAATGTCTTGAAGAAGAGGCACTTTTTGAAATGGATCTCACACATGTTCTTGCAGTGCTTGTGGCTTTAAAAACAAAGCAGATTGAAGAATATGGTGGGCAGGAAGCATGGGAGATTGGGAAGCAAGTTTTTATGTGATGCCAATGACTGAACAGGAGCACCTCACTTGCTTCATCTGTATGGGGTGCTGCATGCACAAGGATCTAAACTGTGTCAAGAGAGAGGCAAAGGCTTTGAGCGAAATGTGGGTGCAGACCAGAAATACCCCACCAATTCTCCTTACAAAACAGCTGTTCTTGCTAACCATGTTGACTCCTCAACATCCACAGCAGCCAAGATTCACACTGAAGAGGTGTCCAAACATGGTGGGACACATGCAACAATGCTTTGTGGGATGATCTGTCACAACAAAGACAAGAAAAAGGGTCAGCATAATATGTGCGACTGGTACATGGAAATCCACATTGGCCAACCAATACCCTATCCAGATATTAGCAAAACAAGAGACAGATCACATGGCAAAGTGGCAGCCACAATCATTGTCTATTGCACCCATTTTATCAACTTTATCCAGTACATTCAGGACAGGAAGGACAGACCTGACAAGACAAACATTGAGAAGAATTTTTCAAATGCAATACAAGATATACCAACTCTCACTGGACTCTGCATACTGGCCTTATACAACATTGCTGTATTGTGTCCCTTCATGTGCCATGTCCAGTTGCATGGGAACATCCTCCATTTGTGAAGTTTTTTCAAGAAGAAAACAGTGTTTCTTCAAATCCATCATTCAGGACCCCAGCCTTTGGACTGGTGATAATGTTTCATATAAAATGGGGAATCTAAGTGGCAATGAATGGGAGAAATGGGACAAGCAGGTGTTTCAATCTGTCAAAGATGTACCAGACTAATTTTATAAAAGCACCAATTCTCAACAGAGTTTCATGTTCTTGGGCTCATTCTAAAGCTAATTAGAATGTCAATAAATTTATTGATTTATAATTGCAAAGTATTGGCCTAAAGACCGGTTATAAACCAGTTAAAACTGGTGAAGACCGAAACCAGTCTAAAGACCACAAAAAACCGCAGTCTGTGGTCTTTTTGTGGTCCAGTCCAGTTTTTTTGGCTTCTGGGAAAAGGCAGACCAGTTATGGTCACAGTTAAGGCCCCTCAGCATAAAAAAACTGGACCAGACTGGACTTTCAAACACTATAAAGAAAAGGTTGCTGAAATTTGCCAGAAGGAGGTACAATGAGAAGAACATTGTGAGACAAAGCAGCTGCAATTGTGGAAACATTCAGGAATCTGGTGCTTGAGGATGCCAGCATTGATAAGCTTCACAATGATGGATGGAACTGACAGCTAGATTTTCACCATGAGCTCAAAAAACATATCTGGGTTCCCAGGCCTGTCAACTGGGAACTGCCTGAGCTTAACATGAGAGTTCCATTGAAGAGTCATATGAAGCTCAAAGCAGACCACATCTCTGCACTTAAGGATGCAGTTGGAAGGTACATGGCTCAAGGCAATGATAATTCAGAGTTGGTGCAAGCTCTAATTCCAAGTTTGGAGAGCAGTTCCTCAATAGATGCTGCAGAGGTGAGGGATCAAAATATGAATCAGACTATAATGATGATTTGATATAAATTTCCTACATTAACATACTTACAGTACTTGGCTACCTAATCAATGACTTAAACAGACACAGACACACTTGAAACAAGGTTGAAAGAGTAGTGAGTGAGTTGAGACACTTTTTGAGTGGCTATGTGCTTAGTCATCAGCTGCTTCCATTTGCAGACCATGCCCTCCCCAGCATATTTATATTGTACATATATTTTGTTGGTTTTTAATAAAATATATTTATGCCACCAATGTCACACAGCATATATTTCTTATGTCTTGACTCTGAGTTTTGGGTCAAGAGATATTTTTTCACTGGAATGGCCTTCAAATATATTTTGACCCAGGATGTTTTCTTGGACTAATAAGGGTCTCTGGGGTCCTAGTTTCAAAAAAAAAAAAGATTGTTATTTTTCCACTATCATAGCAATTTTCCTTTGTATGTAGATGCTTTCCTAGGGCTGCATGTGCCTGGTGCTTGCAATAATGATTTTAGAGCACTGCTCATTATTACTTAAAATGTTGAGCACTGCATTCCTCTACTCAGATTAAGCATAGTGAATTGCTACTATCAGAGACTGGGTTTGAGTCTAACCACCCACTGGCTTTTCAAAAAGCACCATGGGGTGCTCTCTCTCTATGTGAAGTGTTGGACTCCCCACCAAATCCAATCTTCACTTTGAGCTCACAGGAATCACAATATCACCTACTTAACACTGTGAATTCAATATACATAAAACAAGTTCAACCTTGTGGGTGTAAGTGGCTGAATGGTCCCACCTTCTTCACCATCTGTCAATCAATGATAATTTTGAGCAATAAAAACACTCTGCAAGAAATTTTTTTGGTTGATGGTGGCTGTTTGTCATCTGATGTACTCTTGTGACAATGATGTCATTTTCCCTAAACAGGTCCTAAACAAGGGGTACTTCAAGATTTGCATTCTGAACACTCCAATACTACATATCATTAGGATGTCATATGAGTAGTCATTGTGAACTCACACTTGCATTTGCTTGCATCCTGGGCCCATCAGACTAGTGATGTGCAAGGGTTTGCAAACCCTTAGGGGTACAAGGGTAGGGGTAAGGAGGGTAAGGGTACAGGTCAGGATTTTCTGACCCTCAAAAAACCCCAACCCTTGTCAAGGGTTGGGGTTTTTGTGAGGGTAAGTTAAGGGTAGTCAACAGGTAAATTTTTACTTAAATACTGCCTCATAAAATTTTTGCATGATATATTTTGGGTGAAAGGATAGTAAAGAATTGGG
>Ga0307507_10012442_pt1 | contig 10513 bp, 9 predicted proteins | sample 7_EM_MG_FD_207223 | JGI IMG/M metagenome (GOLD analysis project Ga0307507, IMG submission 207223) | Populus trichocarpa ectomycorrhiza microbial communities from riparian zone in the Pacific Northwest, United States - 7_EM | ecosystem: Host-associated > Plants > Roots > Unclassified | place... | reverse complement strand
ACGTTTCTCCGAGACTATCGCGAGCGAGTGAATGATAGCTAGCAATACGATATTGTTGTACTGACGTTTTGTGAGCCATCGAACAATAGTCGCTACCTGGACCGCCATGTGGAGGATTCTGGCATCCTGGTGCTTGGCATACAACTAGATGATCCTCAGCTACTGAAAGTGGAGAACGAACAAGAGAAATACCCTTGCTATTGGCACCTGCGCCTGACATTGTCGATCTCCGCTGGGGTCCGCCGGCACTTCTAGCGCAGGCCTTGCTGCAGAAATCATGAGTACGCGTGCCATCGTTATATTTGGGTCGATTATGGCAGAACTAGAGAATGGCGAATAGTCATTAACTGAGCTAGACGAATGGGATGAACGAGATGTACATCGCAATTTCCGTTGGTCGCGCCGGAGCCGGTCTTTGGATTGGATGCCTTGATCTTATTGGCGCAACTTTTGCTGCAGTAAGGATGCGTCTTAGTCCCATCAAAATACTTAGGTCGAAGTTGGCAATGCTGCAACAACCGTCAGGACGGAAGGCTCTGAGAAATGATCAAATTGTACGAACAACACATAGTGCTACTAGATTGTTGGTCGGAGGGCTCGCTCCGTTAGCTGATGCATTGAAAGTCGCAACAGTGGATCCAGGAACATTGACTGGCGCAGACGGGGCAGGCAAGCTTGAGGTGTTTTTTTGGGGAGCGGAGGGAGGCGCAGACGCAGTGCTCGGGGGCGGGGGTGGGGGATTAAGAGTAGACGAGACCCCCGAGCCTTGAAGGCCTGACGCGACAGCGCCGAGGAGCGATAAAGCAAAAGGAATATGAGATGTCATCTTCGTCTATGTGGGGCTCTTCGGGAGCTGGATGCTGATCAATGTAAAGAAAGGGGAGAATGAATTAGAACGGTTTTTAAACGGACGTGCAACCAAATCGATACCATGCTGGAAGCCGCATCAGATGTTGGGCCGTAAAAACGAGGCTGCAGCGTGTCCTTCACGAGGTGGTTGCCAGATCGTACACGAACCTGATTTCAACCCGATATGCATCAATTTAACAACTTACAACTTGAATCCGCACCTTCATCATGGCCTCCATAGTCAAGAATGTCGTTCACTGGGGCTCCAGCCATCGAACATCCAGTCAACCCGTCCAGCTCGATCTCTGCGAGGTAAGCAGCCAGCAAATGATTCCTGTACCGAGGATCACTCAAGGGCGTTCCAAGATATGCGGGAAGAAGCCGAAATTCGTCGACAAGGGTTTCAAGCATCCATATTGCAGCAGGAGCTGCGCAAGAAATGGACAAGGTCCGAGTCCAACAGGATGTGTGCTTCATGGATGTCGTGCGACGGGGAAACCTGCGTTTTCTAACTTCTGCTCAGAATCACACGCGAAGTATACATCCTAACTATTAAAATCGTCACACGCTGAACATGGGGTGTAGAGAAGGCGTACGTTTGGGGCAGGTAGAAGGTTGTGAGAAATGCGCCATCCAGCCTCGAATTGTTGGTTCGTTATGCATTCCTTGCGATCGTCGAGACAGAGCGGGGCCTCGGCTGCGAGAGCTGAATGTTGATGGATCAACGTTCAAAAGTTGTGCGTAGCTTTTACCATGTTGAAGGAAAAGGCTAACGAATGCTGCAGTGCGAACCCAATTTTTGAGCGAGTGGGAAGCACCAGAGGGATCCCCGTCTTTTGAGAAAGCATACGAGATTATCCTCCCTCGCGACGTCCGTATCCGACATGACCAGTATCGGTGAGCTTATCTATCTGACATTTTATCACGGTTGGCCTCCAACGTCATTAGTTCGAACAATCCCAAATTCGAAGAAGTGCGGAGTTTTCATAGCTCGCAATGCATATGCGATCTGGGTTTCAAGGATTCCACGCTGTGTAGCTTCAAATCGTGTGGTATCTGTTGTGCAATCAAGTCTTCCTTCAAGTCGTTCGCATTCGGATTGCCCTTCAACAAGGGGAGGTAAGGAAGTTGTCAATGGCAATATGGCAGAAATTAACTTCGCATTAGATTTGGAGACGGAATATATTCTTACCGGAATCCAGCACTCGCCGATCGCTTCGCAACATCTTGCACCTCATCTCCTTATCGCGTCGTAATCGCATGCGATGTAACTGTCGAGCCAATGTTGGATGAGGTTCGTTTCCCTGTCAAAACATATTTGTTAGCATCCTAAGGCGTTTTTGCAAGATCGCTGATGAAGAATCCTTGTTTGTTCCAAGCGCAGACGCCATTCTCCCCGTCTTCGTGGTTATGTATACCAGGTGAAGAAGTGTGAAGGGGGTCAGGGTGAGGGCGACCATTGATTGCATTGAAAACAATATGGAAATAAAATTTTTATAAGTCACTCCTAGAAAGCCATAGATAATGGAATAAATATGCTCATTGTGCCAAAGGTGTCTTGAATAATGTCTTTATGAGAGTTTGCATTGTAGATTTAGTGCGAGGTGGTTCATCCCCATACACAACGAGATATGCTGGACGTATCGCATCGTTCGAGTAAACGACGGTCTCTTCGTAGTTAAGATCAACACCAGGCTCGCCGATAACCTGCACGAGTAAGCATGGATGCGTCTGCGAGGAGAATATACTTACGGAATGATGCCCGCATGGTGGTTCGGTCAAATTGGTAGCATTCTGACGCCGTTTGTGAGGTTTCCCAACAATGACGCGATTCACTAAGAGCACCCGAAGGTGGCAATTATTGTCTGCATTGTTCGTGTAATCATCGGCTTCTGACAATGGCTCATTGAAGACACTGAGTCGGGATAGAAATGGACCCACTAGACGAACACGCGGTTGTGTATATTCCATTCCCAAACCGCCGGAATTTGTGTTTTGTACCTGGGGAATGGACTGAGCTTGTCACCCATCCAGGTGGTAGATGACACTTACCACACTTAGTAACGTCAAATGAGTTGCGTATCACACAACATAGATGGCACTGTGGGAGACCACAGAGACGAACCCTATGCCCGTCCTCAACTAACAAACAACATCGGTTTGTACCATGAAACAATAATTGTTCATTTGCGGGGTTCTTCTTCTGAGTATTAAGAGAAGGGTGGGCTGCGACACGAGCTCTGGTAGCTGGATCAGACATAACATTTATTTGATATTACGAGGTTACTAACCTGTATTGATGGAAGGGTTTAAGACTCGTATCTGACGAAAGAACCTTGAAGATTGCGTGGACAGCAGGTTTCTGCTTGTTGGGATGCTTCCAGGCCTTCAAAAATTTCTTCTCCACTGTCGCACAGTGAGGTGTGTTGACATGTTAAAATGATAAGGTGAGCGACTCACACATAACATAATTGGGATCGCTTTGAGGGAGAAGGACCAGCCTCTTCGATTTACTATAACTCTGGTTCTGAGGGTGGTTGAAACTAAACTCGTCGATAATTGCAGCCATCTCGAAAATTGCGTCAGAAATGTGAAGGGCCAAGTTCTGCGTCCATAGAATATTATACTGGAGTTGAAGTTGTGTCCCTGCAAGTAAACAGCATCGCATCAGCGGGAACGACAATGCAGTGAAAGCTCGGATCACCATAATGCTGCATACTGAGGAATGGCATGCCAGAAAGGCGTGTTGAGGGCACGTTTCTTGACGCCTCATGTTGCGTTCATGATCGCGCCCTTGTCGTCAAGAGAAGATTTAGATATCTTCACACTTTCACCTTCACGGTCCAACTCGCATAAACTTCGAAGCTAATAGATAATAATAATGCTTACCCCTCTCGTCCATGGTGCGACTCGGAGCGGCGCATGCGGCCAGCGACGAAGCTAGGAAACCCCACAATACCCCGCGTACTAAAAACATCCTTGAATACTGCGTGAGTCTAAAAGCTCATAGATCTAGAAGACTTTCTGCAACCGTCCATTCCATACAGATTGAGAGGAAGCGCATGTTGGTGGTGAGGAGGAAAATGTGACAATTGTGTGTCACGGTAACACCACATGAGGCAACACTGTTGGCTCTCTCGACTTGATAATCAACCGGAACGTTCTCCACATGAAGCATTGTATGTAACGTGCCGTCGAGGGGGCGGAATGCCTGTCTGAAGCCACAAGTCTGATTCGGAGTTTGATATTTGATTCTGGATGATGTCTGACTCTGGGGCCAAGTTATATCTCCACTCATGGTTGCACGAAACGAAATGTTGAAATCCGATTCAAGACGCTTTTTGCTTTCAGATCCCTTTTATCACCCAAAAGATCGTCTAGCTTCGCCCTTGATGCACTCTCGTAAAACAATCACCATCGTCACCTCGCCTTCCTCGAAGAATAAACCACTACCTGCGCTCTCAATGGGAACATCCCCTACGACAAAGCAGGCTCCCGTGCAATATCGCATTGAGGAACGGAAGCGTACCGTCTACGTGACGTCTGACGCTCCACCCTCTGAATGGGACTCAAACAGTTTGAACACAATCTTTTCTGTGACCGAAGTCCCAGAAAACGAGGAAGCGGGGTTGAATGCTCAGGTACCCATTTGTCGCACCAAATCTTATGTAGAAACACAGGTCCTGATCACTGAGGACATCTCGCCTCCTGGGACTCAGGATTCGCGAGAAAACTCGCCTCGAATCAGCACATACCGCTCTCGACGGCCTGGTGCCAAGAACAGCGGTACTCTTTACGCTTCAAACTCAAATACACCTCCTGGATCTCCTCCTCCACAACGACTATCCCCCCAAGTCAGTACAACACGGCCTCGTATCCTGTTCTACAACAAATGCGACCCACACTATGGCTTCACAAATTTCTCTGCCCACTCCGTCGTTTACAAAGGCAAAAGGTACCCGACCAGCGAACACCTATTTCAATCTTTTAAAGTAAAAATTACATTTGTCTTTGATTCGCCCTCTATTTATTGACCATACCGCAGTTCCAGAAGCATCGTCCAAATCTCGCCGAACACATCCGCACTTGCTCAGAAAGGCCAAGTGTTGCATTTTCTGAAGCTCGTCGATTCCAGCCCGAAGTTCGGACTGACTGGAAACAAGTCAACATTGAGAAGGTATACTGACTGTTCTTTCTAGGCCACTCCGTTTCTAAACATTTATAGATGGACGAAGCATTGTGGTGCAAATTTACACAGCATCCAGATTTGAAAGCTGAACTCCTCTCGACCGGCGATGCGGAACTAGTTGAGGTGATTGGCACAAATATGTCAAACTCACGGCGCTAATCTGTTTATTCGTAGGATTCCGACAAAGATGCATTCTGGGGCGTAGGAGCTGACCGAAGGGGACGTAACGAACTTGGAAAGGCCCTAGAGCGGCTACGGGCCAAACTCCGCGAGGCTCCTTAGGTTGCTATCGATGGCAGCCTCGTTGTGATACTGTTTCATGTCTGTTCGTAGTGCGCTCAACACGTGTATTTCCATTTCGCGATAGGTTGCCAAATCTTATGCATGTTTGATGCTTATCCTCGAGGATTGGGTGCTCGAACGAGGTATTAAAGATCACCCCCGACTTGACGCAGATCGATATCCTTCTCAGACCAGTCCAAGATGGCCACCCGCGCACCAATCGTTCAACCTACACTACCCGCTCAATCCGCTCAGCTTTGTGACGTACGTGCCCTCTTGATATATCGTATAGTGTCGCTTCTCACTTCCATGTAAGTATTGTCACCAGAAACCCAAATTCTCGAATCATTTGTACTGTTCGAAAACTTGTGCAAGTCAAGCAGCAACACTCTGTAACGTAATTATTCAGCCTCTTTATTTTATGCTGAAGCCAACCAACACCGTTCAGCATTGCCACAAGAAGCCAAAATTCCAGAATTTTGAATATTGTGGCAAGAACTGCGCTTCCCTGGCGAACCCCGGCGGCAAGACAGGTCCGGCGCAAGGACAGACAGCAGCAGGGAAAGGACCCACTTACCCCAAAGGCAGCGGGTTTAACGCCCCGAAGCAAACGCCTCCTGCTTTCGATCCTGTTCAAATAGCCAGTTTGGTGTTTTCTTCACTTCTGAAAATTTTATACTCACCTGTGTCTGACGAACCAGAATTGGTTGTCCAACAAATTCCTCAAGTACAGGCTCTACTCGCGTCAAGTACTCCTGGGATCGCTACCGGGCTACCCACGTCCCAGGCAGGGGTGGTAGCTGCGGTACAACCTGTACCAAACCCACATTCCAACAACCCATTCCTTAATGTTACCAACCAACCGACCACCCAGGCTCCTCCGCAGGGTTTAACTACTGGTGTGACCTTGGCAGCTTCATCGAACACACTTCCTACCGCTCAACTTCATATTAGCACGCAGCCAATTGCCGATAGTATTGAGTGCCTTATCCCTGGCTGCGGGAAGCCTGTCCATGTTGACGCGAAAGGAGTGAAAACAAGTGAATATTGTTCGATGCGGCATCGGGAGTGAGTTTTTTTTTGTGCTGAAGTTGGAGGTGATTTCATTAATTTTGTTCGCATTCGCAGGGAGGCAGTTACTTCGGGCCTCGTTTCACCATGCATTATGTGCCTCGTCATGCCGCAAAGCGAGACTGATTACTTCTGCGGGAGAGCGTGCAGGGAAGAGTCAATGAAGAAATACCCTGACTCCACCACGGGCTCTGACGATTCAGAGTGATATAAATTCCGTTAGGCCGTTTTATCATGTAACGGAAAGTAGCTTTTCACTAGTGTTTTTGTCTTGTAAATTTATTATTTGGCTTTCGGTCCGTGACTGCCAACTTCATCTCCTCATCTGTTGGTGGATGTAATAGCTCACCAACCTCTTGAGGTGTGTTCCTGGGCACGTTGCACGTGAAACAAGGTGGAAATGGTACAGTGTGCTCGACGAGGACTAGAGGAACTTTTCGTAATCGTTGATGACGGCGGCGACCACCCAAAACTTGTCTATCGTTCCGACATCCTTGTTGATGTTCCTTGAGAGGAGGGCCGCCATGGTCTCGCCCATATACAAGGCTTGAAGTTTGTGCTGTCTTCGACAACGCTCAAAAGTCTGGGGTACCGCCGGTCCCCACATTTGTAACTTGGTCAAGGCTCCAAGCTTCGAGAATGGCCGGCCATTAATCCTGCTTACACAATTCCTCAGCCACAGACCTGCAGGAGGGGAGTTCTCGGTCCTGCCAGTGTTGTCATGTGGGTGTATGTCATTCCTGGCTGCACACGAGGAATCCCAGGAGATCCTGACGCTTTGAATACTGAAGCACGGAGTCAAAGATGTTGTTGTGAAATGGCAGAAATGGCGCGAACTCCGACAAAGCTCTCAGATCTGCGACCTGCCTCTTACCAAAGAATCTCGGATTTGGAATTTCCGCGTGTCCGCCATCCGGCGGATGGGTTTGTCAGCTGCATCACGGGAATTCTGATTTGAAATATCTAAGCTTCAAGGCTCTTTAAGGCGTCGTTATTCAATGTCGCTACATATTCTAATCGAAATTCTGTTTAGTACGTACGTTTTCTGATCCCATAACGCTGAGGGCATGAACGACCGCGATACCGACAATGGTGTTACCGCTCCCCAAACCCACCCGTAACCCTCACAAATATACCCTGATTATACTGCCCAGGAGAAATGCACAACGTCGTCCCGGAGACTTTGGCTCATATCCGGTCGATGCCGAAGAGCTGTAAGGACCTTTTGGGGTATGTAGCAGAGTACGCGGAGACGGCGGGGTGGTGGGACACTTGTTCCGTAACATACACCACCCTTGCCACCTTGCCCGTGCCAGTGCCAGTGCCAGTGGGGCCTTCACCAGTGCTCAGAGTGAGCTTCTTCAGCACCTGAGCCTCACCCGGTTCCGCTTCCACTGAAGTCGCAGCTGTCGAAGGGCTCTTCGGAGCCTTGGAAAAATTGCTCCACCCGCTCTTGGCGCTCTTTGAACTCGAGCTGATTGCACACGCTGGCTGTCTCGGAGACAAAGGAGGGGCGGCTCTTGGGTATTTTGTTGAAGGGAAGTTGGGGTCGGGGTTGGGGAACCGTGCGGGTGTTTGGGTGCAGAAGTGTTCACCTAGTACCATGCTGTTGGTAAGGGTTAGAAGGAAGGTTAGAACAGAGGAGGGACATACGACGAATTTGAGGTCCTTTGTTAGCGTGGACCGAAGCACTGCAAGCATCCTTTTAAAGGGGTGTGGCGAGTCGTTGATCCTGCCACGCAAAAAGTCCCTCGATGAACACACACACATATAACACACTCGATGCAGCAAATACGTCCGGTTTATTGAGGCATCGCTAATACTTGAGTTTAGGGATAGGTTCCAGAAGTGAAGCGGGTAACGAAAGATGCCTGCATGTCGTTACAATAAGCAAGCAAGGAAGTCATGGATGAGCAACTTGGCGATGTGTAAAAGTTTGGCACGCCGGATCCGCCAATCCGCCGGACTGCCGGAATTTCCATATCCCAGATGTCCTCCAAATTACATAGTACTTATATGTCAATATGTCAATAGTGGCAATCAAGTGACCATCCCTGGTTCATGTCACGCATCACATCGGAAAAAAAGGTATATTTTTTTATTCGCCTTAAATCAAAAGAAAATATTTCGGCCATCTCGGCGAGAAAAAAATTCCAAATCGATGAAGAGTTGGTCGTAATCGGACAGTACCGTAAAAAAATCCAGTTCTATTACGCCGAGATCGGAGGAGGAGAGAGGAAGTCGTCGGTAGATCATTGATCGTACAGTACTGTACTAATTTAATCAATTCGTCGCGCCCTGTGACCTGTGACCGATGCGACGAAATTTTGGTTTCGTCGCCGAGGAAGGTGTGACCGCTAGAAATTTTCGTCAAGCCGCACGCGAGTTGGCCTGTTTTTCCGTAATCTTTTTTTACGGAACTAAAAGCTGTTATAAGTGATGGGAGACACAAAAAAATAGACATTAAATTTAATTGAAGGCACAATTTCGCATTTTCCCGACCTCTCTGAGGATTTCGTCGCCAGCTCCTGTGAGTCAGTGTGACTTGTGACTTCGCCAGATTTCGTCGATTTTGGACTCCTTGTGACGTGTGACCGACGAATTGATTGAATTAGTACAGTACTCCAACAGTACTCTCACTATCACTGGCAGAATAAGGACAAGGATGGCAACCCCAGCGACAAGGTCTACGTAGTCAGAAATTGTCACGTCCTTCCGACTTCGCAGGAACACAGTTCGAGCATCGAAGCTGGTACAAGGAAATGAAACATGTTTGGGCTTACGGACTGAATTCGTTCTGGCACATCCTCGACGAGACCTCCGCATAGGCTTCTTCCCAACTTCTAGGCCTGGGATATCGCCAAGCTGGAAGCAAGCGAGAGGAAGAGACGCGGACGCGAAAGATTCGCCTAGACCCAAGCCAAGTTGGAGGAAGAGAAAACATTGACACAGCTCGATGAGGCTTTGATGAACTCGTCCGACATGATGTTCTTTCGCAACATCCGACACATTCAACACTCTGCACCCATCGCAGGGCAACGTCATAGATTTTGGTAGGGCCTTTGACTCTTCTTTCCATACTTCATCTAAGGAAAATTATTTTATCCAGCATTCAGGTATTCTCCTCACGAGCTCACTGCCATGTTCAAGCCCCTGGATGCAGTTTCAAGTATCCCGAGGGAAGAGGCTCAGGACGAGTATTGGGTCGTCCAATTTGCGTCTACAACTCGGGAGGCGAGAAGGGTGACGCCTTCAGCGAAGGGAGATTCGGGCGCCCTCGTCCGCACCTTGGAACGAACAAAGGTGGCTTGACCAGCAACCATATCACTTACTGTACACCTACCAAGGAACTTGGTAAATGCGACAACAACGTTCTCTGCCTTCTGCTCTCCCTTCTCCCCTCTTCTCCCTTGTACTACTTGTTCTACGATGCCGCTCGATTGTCTCTTTTTACCTTAATGCGCACCGTCCCAATGTATCAAAAAAAAATCCCGAGGGACTTACCCTACATGACAATACTCTAATCCTAATCGTGGTACTGCAACGCCAATGAATCGTAAAGGATATCAATCGGTTGGTTATATACAGACGTGTTCTTGTTCAATCCACGATCTTGATCGCTTCTGCCGCATTCTCCTGAATCACAAATTTCAGATATTTTTGGTGGCTCGGCTCTTTCTATGCGACTTACGACCGTCGTGCTCAGTTTGACGAGTAAAAAAGTGAAACGTGAACTGCGCCGCATATTGCCTACTCAACACTTTCATCCTCTCTCAAGCTTTTTATTTCAACGCGATCCCCTTGCTTGGAAAATCGTAGGCGGGTTACTGGGATCCGAGGGTTTGGTCAGATTGAATCGGGTTTAGCGAAGCGCTAATACCGTCGGCATTCCCTGCACTTTTTCTGGCACGCTTAGTTTCAGGATGATCCTACGATCGACTTCCTTAGTGTAAGATTTTAATTTTGGCGTCGTCGCAATTTCCAAGTTACGTGTCTTGGTCCAAATGTATATATTCATGACAGTTTGCCGATTTTTGAATGTGATGCAATGAAAACCCTCCAGGGATGACGGAAACGTATAAAAAGAGAAAAGGAGCGTATAGTGACTAGTAAGGTATTGGG
>Ga0307507_10012440_pt1 | contig 10514 bp, 3 predicted proteins | sample 7_EM_MG_FD_207223 | JGI IMG/M metagenome (GOLD analysis project Ga0307507, IMG submission 207223) | Populus trichocarpa ectomycorrhiza microbial communities from riparian zone in the Pacific Northwest, United States - 7_EM | ecosystem: Host-associated > Plants > Roots > Unclassified | place... | reverse complement strand
TTTAACGCACAAAGAAAGAACTGCCAGTGTCGGAATATATGGACAGAAGTTACGTGGTTATGTGTCGTTGTTCGTGTCTCTGATTAGTCATCCTTATAATGACTCATCAGCCCCCTACTTAGGCACCGCGATCCTTACGATCCTCTGCTTTCTCTACCTATTAGACAAGAATTAAACCATCAGTTAATAGGCCAATTAAGTGCACTTAGGTGATACCGACAATTAGCATTAAGATTATAGTAGCGGCGTATATATACTCTATTAAAGTAGGCCTCCTTTAGGCGCTAGTATTTTTTAACTTTAAGAGCCTTTGGCTAGTTAAGTTAATATATAAATATAGTATAATTGGCTTTAAGTTTAATAGAATTCTCTAACTTAATATATTTCTATATTAACTCTTTTAAAGGCTTCCGCTTCTCCTTAGTATAATAGCGGTATACAAAGCTAGTTTATTAAGAATGTTATATTAGTATAGATATAGAAGCTAGAAGTAAATTAATATATAAAGTTAATCTACTATTATGATGGTGCTAGAGCGCGTTACCTGCCAAATTCTACTATGTTCTGCTATATTCTGCTACCTAGCATACTGTCTAATACTATCTGGTACTATTTCTTACTGTTTCTTACTGTTTGCTCACCTACTATTAGCTCGTCTACTATTAGCGCCTTGGCGGCCCACGCTACCTGTTTATTTATATAAGCCCTTACGGCTACCTTTCCTCCTCCTTAGCTTAGTATCTTTATTAGATAGTGTCGGGAATGAGGCAAGCGGTCGTCACGTGTCGTCGCGGCACTAGCGTGGCGAGGAGCCTTAAGCTCTTCGCCCTTCCTCAATTCCATACAATTAAGCATTATCAACAACATTACTGTATCTACTCGAGTAGTACTGGTAAGGGAGTTATCCTATGTTACCAACACTAATTAGTGGTTAAATACATAACTATAGAACAGCAAGGTTTTTAATAGAAGAGATAGTCTCGTATAGGGGTGCCATATACGCTTACATAGAATGGATCCCGGTGATACTGTGCTACCTTAGACTTGCGGAAAACTAGTAATAGAAGTGTCACTGAGTACTAGGAGATACCAAGTTGCGTCTATTATGTAGAACAACTACGTTTATGAAGATTTGGTTAAGTACTTTAGGTTAGAAGTATTACTGAACCTAGGGTCCTAAGTCAACATCCGAAACGTGTTAAATAATATCTTAAATTGCCTACCTCTTGACAGCAAACCTATGAGATTCTATAAAACTAAAAACCCTACCTACCTTTAACCTATTATAGCGTTAACCTACCTAAAGAAGTATAAGGAAGACATTAACCTAAAGACATAGAATAAAGATATTGACCCTACAAATGCTAAGCAAAAGGACCTAAACGGATTCTTATTATACTATATAGTACACTATATAGACAGCGAATATAACAACATTATGCTATGGTATTGTATAAAGGAGGACTTTATTAAATAAATAAAGGAAATATAGGCTCTTGCGAACAAGCTTATTATATAAAACTTCCGTAACTTCCTTTAGGAGAATGGAGTATTTATCCCTATAGATAGAAGCGCTATTAGAGACAATATTTAGGAGCAAGTTATTAACATAAAAGAAGAGCACAAATAGACTCTATAAGAGATTGAGCACCAACTACGCACTATAAAGAAGCTTAACTCATAATAGAATCTGAATGATATACTAATAGAGACACGTTTAAATTCTATTACTCCAGGCATAAGTTCTTATATTCCGTATCCATTACTTCCATTATCTTCAGCTCCCTAGAATCTACTAATTTAACCTATAACTTTAACTACTAAATAAGAGCAAGCGCAAGATCCCCTTGCTTTGCGATTTAATAACCTTTAAACTCTATTACAGTAAGATTAAGTACTATGCCGTGTTCTATTAAGATCTATATCTCCACTGCAGCCTATAAAGCAATCCCCACCTTAATCTCTAATATAATTTTAACGTGGCCTAATACTACTTAAAGGCACCTTAAAAATGCTTACAGAGCTTATAAAGCTCTATTTGGACTAGGAAAAGAGGTTTAGCGGGGAACTGTATAATATCCTTAATTTAAAGCTGTGTATCTTCTATAACTATTGCTAGAAGGTTAGACTGGAACCTAACCAATATTATAACGCCTATTCTATTATGCTTAAGGGCCGCGCTAGTACCTTCTATTATAATCGTTTGGCAGGGAAAGGATATAATTTTAACTGAATAATATATAAGACAAGATGCTACTTTAAAATAGAGGAGAATAAGCAGCAGTATATATTGGAGTGGAGAGAAACTACCTTCCTAAGAATTATTGCAACAAACCTAGATGTCTCTTAACTTAATTATCTCTAAAAGCTCTTTAATTAACTTTAGATAATTTAGTGTAGTTTATCCAAATTATATTAAGAGGACTTTAGCCTACATAATTAAATTATTAGCGCATGCTGAGGTGTTAAAGAATATAACCTTGTTCTCTTTAATCCTGCAAATATTTATAAAGGAGTGTGTGCTTAATTAAGATCCTCTATCAGCACTACTCTACGCTCTTAAAAAGTATAGCAATTTAATACCTAACCCTAACCTACTCTAATCGACCCGGCCAATTAATATAATCACAACTAGACCAACCAAATATATAGTGGCCACGGTAGGGGATATAGCAGAGGGTATAATCAACATTAACCACAAGGCAATTATAGAGGTTTATCTTAGAGCGATTATTAGAAGAAGTGCTACGTTTATAAGAAGCTAAATTGCTAGTTAACTAGGCACCCCCTTAATAGACAAAAGGAGGTATATAATAAGTTTCACTAGAGCGCACAAAATGTTGGAAACTAAGAGGTTACTATAGCCTACTTCTAAAGCTTTCTGGTTTAATATAAAGGCGAAGAAGATCTTAAGGGTAAGGTTAATAAGGCCGAACAGCTCCTTATGGATATAGAAATTAAGGACTACTCTCCTAACTAATACTTTACTAAGTATAGTGAGGTAAATGGCACATAAACTATTACTGTCCTTAATAACCAATCTACACTTTATTCTGTTATAAAGTTAGATATCTTTAATAAGCTAAAGGAAAGTTCTATATTCTCCTTTAATAACAAATACCTAATGAATGTCTTTTATAGAATTATGCCAGATACTAAAGCCGCAGGAGTATCTATAGTAGGAGAACCTTAAGTTTGAGCTCTTTAGCAGCTTAATAGCTCTGTTTAGATTAACTAATTAATGGCAGGCCAATATACAATTCGCTTTAGCAAGGGTACTATAATCTCTTTTGGCACAATTAAAGTCCAAACCCCATTAGGATGTATTACTTTCTATATTGTTCCTACAAACACCCTATTTCTATTCTATATCTAAGATATAAATAAGTTAGGCGTTAAGCTAGATAACCTTAAGAATATACTCGTTTAGGGAGATAATTAGGTGCCCGTTATACGCAAGTAGGGTTACCCTTAGTTGCTCCTTTAACAGCTAAAAAGGAGTATTGCTTAGAGCTATTTAACTAAGTTGGAGTTACGTTAACTACACCATTGCTTTGGTCACCTATTAGTTTATAGATTACTTAGGGTTCCCTAGTAAGTAGGTTATAAAGTTAAGGTTAAGATAATTAAGCATCTTATAAAGTACTGCTATTACTGCTAAATAAACCAGAAGTCCCCTAGCCAATTTAAGTTTACCATTAAAGATAACTACAACTTTAACTTCTATATTATTATTAACATTATATATCTTAGCGGCAAGCTAGTACTCTAAGTTATTAACTCCTTAACCTCCTTTTAAGCCGCACGCTTTCTAAAGGATATATTAGCTAGGAACGCATAGGATACTCTCTAATTATGCTAGATTAATATCTACCTAAAACCCCCTAATTAAGTCATTTATAATATAGGAAGGAACTTCTTATCTGCAGAGTTTTAGCAATAGGTAAAGGCAATGGAAATTAAGGTTAAGGAAGTCCCTATTAAGGCACATAATAGTGTTAAAAAAGTAGAATAATATTATACGCCATTACGCTAAGCATATAAGATTATTTCTTTAAAACTAGAGGGCGCTAGTAAAGAGCTTACCTTATAGATGGCTGTTAAGGCTATTAACAATTCTACTGGCCTAGATAGGCTTATACCTATATTGCTAGTCTTTAGCACCTACCCTTAAATAACTAATAATTCTCTACTATCTCTATCTGTTATGTAATGAGCTAAGGCTATCTATAAGGCAATTAAGGAGGTACACCACATCTACGCTATGCGCTAGGTTAATAACGTATTAAGAATAAGAAACGGTCCAAACACCTTAATTATAATAGATCTACCACTCCAATCTAAAGTATAGGTATAGCGTAAGAAAGGGGGCTGGTTAGGCCTATATACACTTATTGCTATTAAGGGTTAAACTTGTACTCTTTAGATGCCCTATAGACCTACTTAATTCTACTTAACTGTTGTTAAGCCCTACTATAGGGATGATAGTTTTAAGCCTTTATAGGATACTATAGAGAATACCTTAGAGGAGAACCACGATTAATATGCTCTAGAAGGCGACTATAATTCTAATATAGTTATAGCAGATATACCGCAACTATAATGCGGTAGAGGTTATCTGAAAGGATTATAAAATTGCCAATATCTTATTAATTTTAAAGAGCAATTCGTTGCCGCTATTAAGAGTAGAGTTAAGTTATTAATGGCCTTTATAATAGCTAAAGAGAAGGCGGACTTTAAGCTTGTAAAATAACTCTAAAAAGAAGGCCGTATTATAACTCTAAGAGCCCCTTTCCAAGCATCTAATAAGTAGGAGATTAATAGTCTTATTATAAGAGGAGTCTTTAAATTTAAAAAATATAACCCTACTAAGTTTAATGGAGTTCGCATCTTTAAGTTAAGAATAGTTAATAAGATTAAAGGCAAAGCTATTAACACCCTATTTAAGAAGTTAAGACTAGTTATTTAAGGTTATAATAATAATGGCGAGGAAGTAATTCTTATATAATCCCCTATAATTTAATAAGCTAGTTAGTAAGTTATTGTTATACTAGCTCCCTCCTTAATAAAGAATGGAATGGCGGTTTATTTATAAGATATTACTTAGGTATATACCCAATTAGAGACGCGCCTTTAGCGCTTAATACTAGTATACCTTTTAGAGTAAATTTGTTACCAATATCCTAAAGATATAATTATGGTTATACTTAAGCCATTATATAGAATTGTAGAGGTAGGAACTTATTAGTAGGCTACCTACAGTAAGCACTATAAGGAGAAGCTCTTAATAACTACTTCTATATTTAATCCCTACTTCCTTATCACAATTATAGGAACTCTATTTAGAATTGTTGGCATATAAACTAATAATATAATTATCTTAGGAGACAGTTAATTTTTAGCTCTTAAAGAAGATAAGCTAGTAAAGGCAAATCTTATAGTAAAGCCAAAGGAAAGACTTAACTTAATAACACTACTGCTCTTTAACGGATGCATCCTCTCCCTAAATAAGGATTCTATTGCTTTATACCAAAAAGGTTAAGGCAAGAAGATTAATATTGTTAATATTAATTCTCTAAAGTAAGGATATATGGAGCAACGCGCTTATAGAGTATATATTGCTTGTATCTATTAACCTAAGGCTTCCTTTAATCTCTCTATTGCCGCTTAATACTAGGAACCAACTAAGGAGGACGTTCTTGCCCTAAATAAGCGCCTTTTCTGGCAAATGAACTATCTTAATTAGGGACTACTCTATATGCCTATTAACCTTCCTACCGCTAAGCTCTTTGTATTTATTAATAGATTGTTTATAAATAATAAAGACTTTAGCTCCTAGCTAGGATATAAGATTATTATTACGAACAAATCTACTAGAGAGAATGACTTTACAATCTATAGTAATCTTATCTATTAGAGCTTAACTAAGAGCAAGTACATCACTTTAAGCATTCTAGCGTTAGAGATATATGGAATGGTTAGCAGAGCTAATATAGCAATTGCAATTAGAACTACCCTTAAGATAATTATAGATTGGCTTGAACTTCCTACTATTCCTATAATTATATGCACTGACTTATATTCCCTTTATAAGTGTTTAGTTAAGCTTAGTACTATAAAAGAGAGGCGTCTTATAATTAATATTATGGCACTTTAGTAATCCTACAAGCGTTAAGAAATCTTTAAGATTTAATGGATTAATAGCCAAGATAACCCAATAGATATAATAATAAAGGCAAACCCAAACAAGGCACTGGGGACGTTTATTAATATAAATACTCTATATATATAAGTTAAAGGTTGGGTTAAGAGGGAGTAGGAGATATAGCAATTTGAGAGCAGCTAATTAGAATTTTCTATCCCCATATTAGGAAAATATTCGCAGGATAAGATTTAAGTAGACTTTAATTTTCACGTTTCGCGTAATTGACATGCAATTTAACTAACTTAACACGCAATTAACTAACTTAACACGCAATTAACCAACTTAACACATAATTTGACTAACTTAATATGCAATTAACTAACTTAACATATAATTTAACTAACTTAATATATAATTAATTAACTTAATACGCAATTTAACTAACTTAATATGTAATTAACTAACTTAATACGCAATTTAACTAACTTAATATGCAATTAACTAACTTAACACGCAATTTAACTAACTTAATATACAATTAACTAACTTAACACGCAATTTAACTAACTTAATATACAATTAACTAACTTAACAACTTTAAAAGCTAACTATATATTTCTTAACACGCAATTAACCTACTTGGCAACTTTAAAAGTTAAATAATACGCAGTTAACCTATTTAACAACTTTAAAAGCTAACTGTATATTCCTTAACACGCAGTTAACCTACTTAGCAACTTTAAAAGGTAACTATATATTTCTTGACATGCAATTAAGGTAAAGTTATATACTATATATTTAACTATTATATATTATTTAATATAATCTTATACAATCTTATATAGTTTTATTACTTGGAGGCTCTGTATAAGGCTCTGCATAAGGCTCTACACGAAGCTCTACACGAAGCTCTATATAAAGCTCTACACGAAGCTCTACACGAAGCTCTATACGAAGCTCTACACGAAGCTCTACACGAAGCTCTATACGAAGCTCTGCGTACAGAGGCTCTGCACGAAGCTCTGCGTATAGAGGCTCTGTATGACGCTCTGCACGAAGCTCTGCACGAAGCTCTGCACGAAGCTCTGCACGAAGCTCTGCACGAAGCTCTGCACGAGGCTCTGCGCGAAGCTCTGCATACGGAGGCTCTACACGAAGCTCTACACGAAGCTCTATACGAAGCTCTACGTATAGAGGCTCTGCATAAGGCTCTGCGCGAAGCTCTGCGTACGGAGGCTCTACACGAAGCTCTGTATCGGGTCCCCGCTATATTCCCGATAGCGTCTATATGTGTCTCTGCCTATGTAGCCGCCTTATTTTTTACCCTTCTTTCCTTTTTTACATCCTCCCTACCTAGGGAGGCACTAGAACGGCAGCCAGCAGAGGACCGTTGCTAGAACTAGATGACTATCGCTAGAACTAGACGACCGTCGCCAGAACCAGATAACCGTTGCTAGAGCTAGACGACTATCGCCAGAGCTAGACAACTGTCGCTAGAACCAGACGACTGTCGCCAGAACTAGACGACCGTCGCTAGAGCTAGACGACCGTCGCTAGAACCAGACGACCGTCTCCAGAGTTAGACGACTGTCGCCAAAACCAGACGACCGTCGCTAGAGCCAGACGACCGTCGCCAGAACTAGACGACTGTCGCTAGAACCAGACGACCGTCGCCAGAACCAGACGACTGTCGCCAGAGCTAGACGACCGTCGCTAGAACCAGACGACCGTCGCCAGAGCCAGACGACAACGACTAGCCAGCGAGCACTATAAACGATTTGATCGATTGATCGAATCAAGGTAGCACAGACAGGTAGGCACAAATAGGGAGATGCTAACGGGTAGGCAGATACAGATAGGTAAGCAGATGCAGACAGGCAAGCAGATGCAGACAGGTAGGCAGATACTAACGGGTAGGCAGATATAGACAGGTAGGTAGATGCAAACAGGTAGGCGATGCAGACAGGTAGGCAATGCAGATAGGTAAGTAGATATAGACAGGCAAGCAGATGCAGATAGGTAGGTAGATGCTAACGGGTAGGTAGATATAGACAGGTAGGCAGATATAAATAGGTAGGCGATGCAGACAGGTAGGCGATATAGATAGGTAGGCAATGCAGACAGGTAGGCGATACAGACAGGTAGGCAATACAAACAGGTAGGCGATGTAGGCAGGTAGGTAAGTTAATAGGTAGATAGGTAGAAGAGAACTATCGCTATATTATATTAAATTATCTAAAATAATATTATTTATTTTGCTAGCCTTATAAATAGCTTTAAAGTAGCTTTTATTTATTTAAAATATATTATTAGTATAAAAGAGGTAAATATAATTATGGTTGCCAAATGCGTAGATTACTGGTAGGTTGCGCGCAGGCTGCGTGTTAAAAAAACACGATATAGGCTAGTCGGTCGAGTTGCCAAATGACCTTAACTGCGCGCCAATTGCGTCAACCACCAACCATTGAGGCCATTGAAAGGGTACCATATTTTGCCGATGCAGGATGGAAAATTGCTATTGGCTTACTTACTACTAGTGCCTTAGCGGCCCCTCTATCTTTATATTAACCCCTAATGTTTTTCTTCTTCTTCTTCACTTAGTATCTTTATATAGCAGTAATCTATAAGTGTATATAGATAGCAACTATAAAAGAAGAGTTATTAGTGTTGGGAATAAGGCAAGCAGTTATCACGTGTCGTCGCGGCACTAGCGTGGCGAGGAGCCTTAAGCTCTTCGCCCTTCCTCAATTCTATACAATCAAGCATTATTAACAACATCACTGTATCTACTCGAGTAGTACTGGTGAGGGAGTTACCCTATGTTACCAACAGATAGCAATCCACAAGCTTTAGTTTAGAGGTATTTATGCGAGCTGTTATATTATATTAAGCTCTCCCTATACTGCCTAGGAAGGCCTTAATAATATCCCACCTTAAAAGAAGACCTTTGTCTGCAACGACGTGTTAACGCGTTATACTTAGATACTAAGAAATTTATACTACTACGCCTGGGAAGGCCCTGACAATATCCTATTTCTAGAGGCCAGACTGTATTTAACCTGCACCCCCAGAATTAAAACTAAATTACATAATTCTAACAATCCTTAGGAAGCCGACGATGGCACCTAAAGCGAGCTTATTTAAAAGACCTATCTCTACCTAAGAGGAATATAAGATCTAGTTAGGATTAGAAATTAAAGACGATGATAATATTACAAATATATATAAGTAGATTTGTGCCCTTGTAGCTAATTAGAAGGTTAATTGTCTTTAAGCCTAAAGTATATAAGAGACTCTAAAGGAGATCCTGGAAAGCTTTACTGCCTTATAAAACAGCCCAGCCTCTCCTTTATAAAGCCTTAGTTAACCCATTTACTTAACTAAATATAATACCCTAGAGAGTACGGATATAATAATGAAATAATTAAAGTCCGTTAAGCTCCCTAACCTTTAACCGCTATCTAATGGGATAGACCCTACCTTTAAGAATTAGAAGATCTAAGTATAAGGAAAGCTCTATATTAACTATAATTATTTTACCTCTAAAGAAGCTAAAATGCTCTACCTCTTTAGTTAAACTATTAGGGATACCTAGTAATACCTCTAGGCCAAGTTTAAGGACAAGTTACCTATTTAGTTTATATCTGTTAATAAGATAATATAGCATCTAGCTGCTATTTATATTAATCTAAATAAGGTACGGGATGCCTATTATAACTATAACCGCCTAATAATAAAACTAAACTAATCCTTTGCTAAGTTCTAGACCTAGTTTTTGCACCTAGTAGGCAAAGGCCAGGTTCCCCTTAAGAATTACCGTTTAGACCTGTATAATAAGCTAACGGTTTAACTATAAGAGAAGATTGCGGTAGCTTTAAATAACCTACTAACCTACCAAAGACTTATAACCTAATATTTGTTACTGGATTTAGAACTAAAATAAATTAATGCTTATTCTAATTAACTAAAGAGGTCCTATAATAACTGGAACCTACCTATTATACTAATAGGAGCTAGTGCTGGAAGATAAACCACGACCACCCTTATACTAAAAGTGGTTATAACTGCCTACCCGCGAACCTTGCCTAACCTGCTATATATTATACCTTCAACCAATACTTGTTACAATACCCTAATTGACCCTACTATAGTCACATACTTTAATTGCGGAAAGGATGGTTACTTTACCATGTCCTGCCCAGAGCTAAAGGATATAGGTAATATTAAGGAGATAGAAGAAGAAGAAATGTCCAATAAGTTGGGAAAAGAAGAACCCTAGGGAAAGACTCCCCCTTAGGGTATCCTATTAATCTTAAAGAGATTAATCTAAGTTAGCTAATAGGTGGAAAACACTTTATGGTTCTATATA
>Ga0307507_10012439_pt1 | contig 10514 bp, 16 predicted proteins | sample 7_EM_MG_FD_207223 | JGI IMG/M metagenome (GOLD analysis project Ga0307507, IMG submission 207223) | Populus trichocarpa ectomycorrhiza microbial communities from riparian zone in the Pacific Northwest, United States - 7_EM | ecosystem: Host-associated > Plants > Roots > Unclassified | place... | reverse complement strand
GGCCAGTCCAAATGTGATGAATGTCTAGCATACAAACATGTGGGTTACCCACCATTGGCCCCAAGTCTCAAAGTCTGCCCCTCTCCTCTCTCAGTGCCTCTACATTTTTGTTTTGTGGGAAATATTTTAAAAAAAGGAAATAGATGATGTCATCTTCTTGAAAGTCATATAGAGGACTTTACACTCCCCCACATATTCTGGTTGGACTCCAGATGGACTCTCGCAACTCCAGATGGATTTCCAAAGTCCATCCACAATTCTTTCTTTGGTAATAGCCAGCCAAATGTTAGTCTAGAATGCACCCAGAGTCTGCCTGGAGTCTGGCTGCCCTCCAGGTGGACTCATCTGGACAGAATGGACTCCACCTCAAAATACAGGCAACTGTTGATTAATTAGTTAACCAGCTGGACTCCACATGGAGTCCAGCATTACTATTGTTGTTATTATATAATACTAAAAAAAGCGCAACATCAATGAATTGAACACACAACCTCAGGAGCACAGCCACATTATAAACATGAATGTTCAACCAGTTGGACCATGAAGCCCAGTGAAAAACACATCTGCTGAGATCATCTGAGGTGTGTTAAAATCAGACACCATCAAAACTGTTGACCAGAGCAGACCTCGTCCAAAAAGTGAGAATATTTCTGCTCAGATCTGCAAGAAATCTGTTGGTATCTGTTGTGGTCAGACAGATCAGAATTTTTACTGATGCAGCCAGATTTCAACACATTTGACTGAATGTGCATCATTTTCTTTGTATCTAGGATACACAAGTTCAATGCCAATTTTAACTGATCTCCACGCTTTTCAGCAGATTAGAATGTGGTGGGATGTGCTCAAATCAGTCTGTATATGCTATGGTGGATATGTTCAGATCTGTCTATATATGCTATGTAAATTTTATCCCATATGAAAAAGCTGTCCACACAGAGCCTAGTACCTCTGCCATGTTCACAGGTATGTCCATGCACTATGCTACACCTGCCTTTCTAGTGGTTCTATGACTTGGAGGGGTGGCTTTGCTTGGGGGTACAAAACACTGGTGGGCAGGAAGAATCTTCATAAGAATGGACTTGCAAACTCAAACAATGATCTCACCTCAGCCACTGGCATGTCCTTGATCATGGTCCAGTAGCTGTTGAATTGTGCAATTGTTCCAGTAGGGTTGCGCTGGCACCAATCATCAGAACATATGTAGGTCCCTGATTGTTGTAACAAAGGGTAAGTGCAAGTGAATTCTTTCCTCGACATACAAGCAAACTTACTTGGCATTTCTTTTCTTTAATGGCCACATAATCTTGCCACAAGCTCCTGTGCCAGCTCCTGTATTTGAAACACCTGCAGCCTGAGCAGTAGTCACGATGACGCTGGCTGGGGTTGGTTCAGGGGCACTATTTGGCGATTCTGTATGGTGGGCGCTGGTTAGTGCTTGGAAGTCCAGTCTCAAGACTGAAAAAAGACTGAGACTGGACTGGACCAAGACTGCCCAAGACCAGAAATTCCCAGGACCGTCAAAGACCGCAACCACAGTCCGGTCTTCAGTCTCACACAATTTCGGAAATTTCAAGACCAACAAAAGACCAGTCTAACCAGTCTTAACTGGTCTTTATGGAACTAGCAAACACAAACACAACTCAGAACCAAATACAATCACCACTTTCCTTCCACCACCATCCCCATCACCCACCAGCCTTCGTGGCTACTGCCTTGCATCGTGAGCACCCACCATGGGCTAAATGACACATATTGACTGCCACCTCATGTGCTGGAGGGTCTGCACATGCACACACACCAACCACAACAGCAACAACAAGTGCCTGCTTGGTCAACAGCGCATGGAGAAGACCTCAATGATCCCCTTGGGATGTGCCATGTCATTCAGACAGTGATGACAGCATGCATAGGGCAGGTGAGTAATGCCCTACCACCCTCTTTCTCCTGTCTAACAGCCACAATGCCCAGTGGCCATCATAACACCCACTGCCACATCACCCCCTCACCCTCTGCCACCCTTGGCATTGACGACAACACCTGATGATGGCCACACAATGATGATGGAGACAGGTGGACAATGATGACGTGACATGGCAGTGACAACAGATAACCACAATGACAATTGACGAACCAAGGACAATGCGAAGAATGAGACAGGCAACAATGGACAACAACATGGACATGCAAGTGCTCCCCCCTCCCCCCTGCCCCCCCCCTCATTCACCCCTTGTGTACTACTAGCCCCACACTGTATATTTAGTCAATTAGATACATGTTTTCCTTATGTTAGGATCTCCGAGACCGGTCCTCAACCAGTCCTCAACCAGTTGAGACTGAGACTGGTTGAGACCAGTCTTTCAACCATAGAAAACTGATGAAAACTGCACTGAACCAGTTGACGTTGGTTTGGTCCAGTTTTTTGAGGTTCTTCAACCTGTGAGGACTGGTCTCGGTCCCAGTCTTGTCAAATTTTGATGAAAGACCAGACCAGACCAGACTTCCAAGCACTAGCGCTGGTCAATACAGTGTGTTCGAGCTGATGCTCATTTTGAGGAGGTGCAGCTTGAATGGGGTGTTGCATTTCTGCTATGCCATCTGGTTTGGCAAGGGGGTTCGGCACATCCAATGTGACATTGGCAGCCATATCCTTTGCCTTGTTGTCCTCTGGAAATGGAATTGTATTAATGGGTCCGAATCTAAAGAGAAATGTCAGCACTTTGGATTTATGATAGATAAAATGACTTACAGGGTTCCCTTAAGCTGGGAATTTGAGAAGGGATGAGCGAAATTCCATGTGAAACATGCAATAACATACCTATAACTTTGGATGGGCTGCTGGACGAACAACAGCTTTAGATGTGGATGGGACAGGATGAACAACCAGGTCCATTGCTGGATCTCAGTTCTCCAGACTTGTTATCACCCCATTTCCACTTGCATAGGTAGAAGGGGTGGGTGGTGGTACATCAGCAGGTAGTAGCATGGCAGATTGCTGACTCATTAAATAGTTCTCTGATGCGGACCATTTTGATGGGCTCCTTTTGACATACCAATTTGAGAGCATCTCAAAGCATCTGCCATTCTCACCTGATTTCAGCAGTTTCTAGCAGATGCGCTTTTCACTGGGCATGAAGGCTTAACTACATCCATATATTTTATGCTGTATATACCAACTGTGTGATTGCTTTCCTAGAAAGGATGTTGGCAAATTCCAATGCTCAATTTGGCATCATCAATCCACAATGTTCTTCCCACCACCACCAACTACAACAACTACCCACCACCACCTCATCACCACCACCACCACCAATCACCACCACCACCACCCACCACCACCACTGTACACCCCAACATGCCAACACCAATGCAACAACACCACATCACTGGTCCCAGCAAGCAAACAAGCACCCAACAGAGGGCACCACATAACGATGATGACACTGGACCTCATCACCATCCACAGTGCCAGTCATCCAGGCCAGCTCAGGTAAGCACTCACACATCCCCCCATTCCATTTGTTTAACACTGCAACCAGATGCCACATCACCAAAAGTGATGTGGCAACCAAATGATGAACAATGACATGTTTGTTGTTTAAGTTGATGCTCATTTCCCTATTATGAGCACCAACAACCCATAACCCCCACCAACAGCAACAGCCAACAACAAGTGGTGGACAACGATGATGGCGAACAACAACAATGACCTGACACAACAATGGATGACAACACATGACATGATGACAAACAATGACATATGACGCAACAATGGACACAACACAACAGCATGACCACAACCACCCCCAACCTCCTTTTTTGAGACCAAACCAGGTGTTACTTCACTGTTACTTTGGACAACAGCAGACAGTGACACATGGCATGAAGACACCACAGTGAGTACCCCCTTCCCCCATTCCTCCTAACCCATCTTGCTCAGACACAGGACAATGATGAACTGACCACATGGGACAAACATGGTGACAAGGAGGAAACAGAACAATGGCAAGGTGACAATGACACATGCAAAGATGGTGACAAGATGACATGGCCCAGCAATGACATGATGCCAATGTGGATCAACAACATGACTGTCCATCCCCCTTCCATTTAGCATAGAGTAATTTTATGTAGTTATGAAATACATTTCAATTATATCTCTTCAGACTTATTTTAGTCTGCTTGTTTCAATCAAAATGTTTTAAAATACCTCTTTGTTCAAGTTCAGTTGGATTTGGGTGGAGTCCACATGGAGAGGAATCCATCTGGAGTCTGCTGGAGTCCATCTGGAGTCCAACTGGAGTATATGGGGGAGTGTAAAGTACACTGTGAATGGGGTGAGAAATGCTGCATCCATGTTGAAAAGGGTAACAAACTTGGATGCTGTGTCTGTGAGGGCTGCTGAGTTGGTGTTGATGATGAAAGCAAGGGTGCCCAGATTTATTGGCTGGATTTGAAGACTGTCACAGTTGAGTGCAACATTTATTTCAATCCCACTAGTGCATCAGTTGATCATCTTGAGGGGGAGGATTGGCAGTTCATCAAAACAATAACTAACAGACTTACCTCTGCATCATCATCCTCTCCCCCCACCATTGCAACATCTGTCCAATATGAAACAATTGCCTCAGCTCCATTTCTCACCAAAATTGTGCCTGTGGAAGAAAAATCCCGTATGACATGTACTCATAAGCCTAGTTAACATGTGCTTGATATTCTTTCTGGGAACACTATGAGCTCCTCTCATACCACTTCAGTCACCCACCAACTACTGACTATTAGTCATGCAAACTCCATATGTCTTACATGACTAATGGTAGCACTGTATTTATTTATTGTACTGAATATATCTAGAATCTTTACTGTATCTATTTTGTATATCTATTCTGAAATGTCACAAAATCAGCTGTCACACTGCTGAATCTATTTTTTTGCATTAAATAAATCTTTCAAATGCCAAGACTCTGAATTAAATATATTCTATGTTTTCAGTGCTGAATATTTTTTTAAGGCTTAATAAGTCTTTTTGGTGCCAAGACCATAAAATGTCACAAACTTGCCTGTCACACTACTAAGCCAGGGATTTGAATGAAATGCCATTTCATTGCTAGCCAGGTCCTATTTATTTCCTTGCCAGCCTGATATTTCATTGCTTTTCAGGTCCTATTTCTTTGCTAGCCAGCCTTATTTCATTCCTAGCCAGCTCTGATTTCTTTCCTTGCTGGCCTGATTTTTCATTGCTAGCCAGGTCTGATTTCTTTCCTAGCCAGCCTGATAATTCCAAATATAGAAATAACCTCTTTGACCCCTGCCACCCCTCAGAAAAAAATCCATTCAGAGACAGAAACATTTATTTGGTAGTGTGACAGGCAAGTTTGTGACATTTTATGGTCTTGGCATGAAAAAGATTTATTAAGCCTTAAAAAAGATATTCAGCACTGAAAACATAGAATATATTTAATTCAGAGTCTTGGCACTTGAAAGATTTATTTAGTGCAAAAAATAGATTCAGCAGTGTGACAGATGATTTTGTGACATTTCTGGATAGATATATTCAGTACAATAAATAAATACAGTGCTACCATTAGTCATGTAAGACATATGGAGTTTGCATGACTAATAGGCAGTAGTTGGTGAGTGACTGAAGTGGATGGATGAGCATCCATCCAACCCCCTTATCACACCTGTGTTCAAGTAACAACTGCCATTGTTGAGGAACCTGAGGGGGAGAAAACCCCTGATGTGTTTATGGCTGTTGACCTTATTGAGTATGCCATAGTGGCAGAGATAAGTGAGGCTGAGAGTTTGGAACCCTGCAGCCTTGTAGAAGCAAAATGTAGCCAGGATTGGTTGTTCTGGGAGAAGGTGATTTTTGAGGAGTTGATGCTTGAGGAAGCTGGTACTTGGGAACTTTTGTCAATCTTCCTGCTGGTCCTAACCTAGTTGGGTCAAAGTGGGTGTTTTGGGTAAGAAAGATGCTAGTGTACATGGCAAACTGACCAAGAATAAAAACATCTACATGAGGCAGCCCCCTTGTCCACTGTGCCCAACTCAGCCAGAATAGTCTGCCATCTCCTGAAAACTCTATACAGCTTGAAGCAGTGGATTATTGTTAGTATCAGAAGCTCATGGAGATTCTAATGAAGCATCTGGCATTTGTTTGAAGTGACATGGACCAAGCAGTGTTCTATTGTCATGGAAGTCACAATGATCATACCATACTTGTCACCATTCATGTCAATGATTGCACCATTACCATGTCCATGCTCTCACTCATCATAGCCTTTGAACATCAGATTTCTCAACATGTTGAGATTGCTGACCTTGGAGAGCTCCATTGGCTCCTTGGCAATGAGATTAAATGTAACTACAAATGTTAAACCATCTATCTCTCCCAATGCTCCTACATTGATGCTATCATCACAAGATATAATTTCCACAATCTGAAGCCAGTATCAACACCCATGGAAACCAGCACCAGGTTCTCCACATCCCAAGCTCCAGCCACCACCCTCAAATTTTCCAAGATGTGCAACATCCCTTATCTTGAAGCTGTTGGCTCCCTCATGTATGCCTCTCTCAGCACTTGCTCTGACATTTTTTTTGCAGTTCAGACCATTTCTCAGTTCTCCAAGAACCCCCAGCCTCATGCACTGGGAAGCCATCAAAAAAATCTTTTGGTATTTGAAGGGCACAGCCAATTTATCATTGTCATATGGAGCAGTGAAGGACAATTTAGTCAGGTATGCCAATGCAGGTGGGAGTATGGCAGAGGATAGGCATGCTATGTCTGGGTACACTTTCATGCTTCATGGCAGAGCAATTTCTTGGATTGCTAAACTCAGAAAATTGTTTCTCTCCCCACCATAGAGAGTGAGTATTTGCCATTACTCATGCTGCAAAGGAAGGCCTTTGGATTCATTCCCTCCTCTTGCAACTTTTCCCCAGAAAGCTTGACCTCACAACTTTCTTTTCTGATAACCAATCTGCTTTTGCACTTGCCAAAAACTATCAGTACCACATTCATACCAAGCACATTGACATTCAATTCCATTTCATTTGCTATGTCATTAAAAATGGATCTATTAAACTCATCTACTGCCCTACAAATGATGTGGTTGCCAACACACTTACCAAACCCTTCCATCTGCAAACCTCAAGCATTTCACATCTCAGCTTGGACTTTTCATCTGATATAAACTCTTTCTTTTATGATACGGACAGACAGTTAGACACTCACAGACACTTCCACCTTCCTAAGACGTAGTCTAGACCATACTGGACAGACTCTAGATACACATCCCAAGTCCCATTCCTCTTTAGATAGCACAGTCTGTAGTCCGCAGTGCACAGTCCATAGTTCGCAGTCTGTAGTCTGTAGTGCACAGTGCACAGTCTGCAATAAAGTACTTAGTATATAAGTACTACATTTTCATTTGTATTCAGTAGCTTGAACCTAGGCAATACAAGCTTAGTTCAACCCTCAGAACCACCAGAACGCTAAGATCACCCTCGAGCTCTAGAGTCTTTTGACTTAGAGTCTCTTTGAAACATGAACGAATAAGTCTTCAACGTCGAAGACTTATAGAAGGGTGTCGTCGTCTAAACGACCCTATAACCGAATCTCTAGGCAGTCACAAGATGTAGAGTATTGTGGGAACCTGTACTGTCATTATTAAGGGCATAACAAAGTGACAGCGAAAGGCCGTGATCCAAGGAAGGAGCCACCTTATAAAAACGACAGTGTCTATTAGAGAACTGGTCGTAGAACGAATGAATGAACTTGAAACCAGAGAACAAACTTAGGCTTACGACGCCCATTAAGATTAATAACCGTAACAAAAGGTTCAAGCTTATCCCAGAATAGAAGGCACATCACCCGCCCTCTACCAGAAATAGAAACAGAATGCAGATGAGGAGAGCCCTCCTGCACAGAACGAACACACTGGACGAACTCGCAGAAATTATACGTCTTATTGAAGAGTATAACCTCAGACTAAAAGAAACGATACTTCTTTTAGAAAGCTACAACAACCGGATTAAAGACGTTATCAGACTCGTAGAAGACAAATCATTGTCTTCTACCTAGAAAGGAAACCACAGCTGCTCAAGGAGAGTCGAGTCGTTGGAGATTAAGAGTACCAGAAAGCTCAGATTCAGAGCCCGAACAAACAGAACAATTTCAGACTGCAGAAGAGGAGAGCCCTCCTGCATCGCAACCACTGACACCATCAAGATTCACTCCTAGTTATTGACACATAACAGGAGCAGGACCAAGAATGTCCCCTTTTAGCAGACAAGAAACACCAGTACAGACACCAGCAATCATCAGAACTCCAAGTAGGAGTACACAACAACTACCGATATCCATATTCGACCCAATAGACTTATCTAGTCTAGGTGTACCGCCAACCGATGAAGCATACAGAGTAACAGACGAATTTAACATGCTGGCAGCCAACGTGTTTAATCCAGCAACACCGACAGAACCAATTGAACCTGAGAACCCGACATTACCAGAACAGGTAACTACCGACATGGTCGAACCACCCAGTAACACAGGAACACAGAACAGGAAAGGCGAGAAATGCCGACCTCCCAAGGATTTCGATGGAAAGGAATCCAGTTATAAGACATGGTTCAGAATTTTAGAGGCCTACATCAGGGCCTATGACAATTTATTCCCCGACAATCAACGAAAGATCAACTGCGCACTCACCTACATGTCATCAGGCAGAGCAGCAGAATGGGCAGAATATTTTACAGATGAACATACAAAGATAGTCCAAGGAAACAGAGTATTCGACCCAGAAATGACCTGGGCAGAATTTGTGAAACTCTTAGATCAGAATTTCGATCTGAGAAGGACCAAAGACAAAGCCAGAACAGATCTCTCAGTGTTAAAAATGAAACAGGGAGAACTCGAACAGTATATCCTCGACTTCAATTCGCTTGCAGGACGAGGAGGATACATTATGATAGGACAAGAGAACCCGTGTCTCCCAGGAATGTTCCTGGACAGTCTCAACCCGAGAGTATGAGACAAAATAGAAGACCAGAAAGATGCACCTGAAACATTGGCAAGCATCATAGATGATGCTAGGAGATTTGAGAAATCTCACTACAGAAAGACAATGAAAACGAGAGTAATGAATTGGCAACCCAACCGACCATCCACTCGCCCAGCATTCATTCCATGAGCTCGAGACCCAAATGCAATGGATATCGATAGGATGTCCATCGACGAACGAAACGAATATATGAAGAAAGGATTATGTTTCCAATGCGGACAAACAGGACACATGTCTTGCGATCACATAACCAATCCCGAACTAAACACCGGGAAAGGAAACACTTCCAACTTTAGAAAGCCCACCACTCCCTATAAGGCAATCATGCCTTCGACAAATAAAGGAAGCGGCGCTGCTCAGAAAGTTCGTGCCATCATGGCAGAACTCGATGATAAAGATTTAGAAGAAGCAAAGACTGCTTTCTTAGAAAGTTTAGATGAGGATATGGTTGAAGAAGAACCAAAGGATTTTTAGTATGAAGGCTAGCGACAATGACTAGACCTTCAAAAGGACTTTCCACCAAAGCTCTTAGAATTCGAAGTGTACCAGACAAAGATTCAAAATCAATGAATGTTGACACTAAAATTATTGATGAAAAGAAAATCGTCGAGATGAAAGCACTAATTGACTGTGGCGCCCAAGGAACATTTATGGATGAACGATTTGCAAAGAAACACTGACTCCCGCTTTTATGGCTAAAAAAGGAGATACCAGTTTCAAATGTTGATGAGACCCTGAATAGGAATGGACCTATCAAACAATACACCCGACTCCCAGTAAAAATCAAAGGGAACGTCATATCCACCCTATTCTATATCAGTCACTTAGGAAAAGAAAATGTAATCTTCGGATTACCATGGTTAGAAAGGGTGAACCCCATAATCGATTGGGCAGAGAAGACCCTCGAAATCGATCCCAAACGAATCAGGAAACCAACCAAGTCGCAAATTATAGACCGAACCCTACAAGTCTGCAGGGTAGATTTAGAACGAAAGAAAATGAGATCGAAAGAAGCTTTCGCAGAAGAACTGCGGAACCTTCCCACCAGAAAGAAATCAACGATCCCTATTGAAGAGATACCAGATGAAGAAGCCGTTTACATCGTGGTAAACGAGCTCCCCGATCAATATGAAGACATGCCGGCACTAGTGCCAGATACCGAAGACGAAGAAGAAGAGGAAGAAACAATAGAAGGAGATCTCCTCATTGCATATCTTCAAGAAGAATCAATGAAACCAGAACCAGAAGAAAAAGAACCCCTTAATCAACCTGTTCAGGTTGATAACAGTGAAATTTCGATCAGAGCTAAAACTTCTATATCCCAGAGTCTAGTGCATGGGACAGAAACAAAGGAAAGGAAACCCTTCGAGAACCTAGTCCCAAAAGAATACCACGAATACCGATCAGTTTTCAAGAAAACTGCATCAGAACGATTTCCCGAGAAAC
>Ga0307507_10012436_pt1 | contig 10515 bp, 11 predicted proteins | sample 7_EM_MG_FD_207223 | JGI IMG/M metagenome (GOLD analysis project Ga0307507, IMG submission 207223) | Populus trichocarpa ectomycorrhiza microbial communities from riparian zone in the Pacific Northwest, United States - 7_EM | ecosystem: Host-associated > Plants > Roots > Unclassified | place... | reverse complement strand
TTATCAGTATTCAATATCAGTATGAGGCCGTATTGATATTGATATTGAATAGTAATTCAATATTGAAAAGATATTGAATATTGAATATTTGCCAAGCCTCCATACAAATATTAGGTACGAACCGTGCGCCCTGATGGCCTTGGCCCAAATAAACGCCCAGACGTCGCCCAAACGTCGCCCAAAACGGATACCTTGCGCCTCTTATAACCTTTATACACCTTATTATGCCATATTGCATATAATACAGTATATCTTTTAGGATTTACTATAGCAGAAGCCTTATTAAGGTCCTTAAGGCTAGAAAACTAGTATATATATATATATTTTTTTTTTCAATATTCAATATTCCTAATCAATACTGAATATTGATAAAAGCACTGAACATTGGTATAGCTAGGCTATATCCTAAACCTTTAGTAGATTCTATCTTAATTCCTTAAAATACAAGCCAGTATCTCTTAGCTATTATTTTCTTACGAGTATATTTTTTAAGTGTATTCTATATTAACTATATAGAGGCTAACTTAGGTAAGAGGAACCTAAGCCGTAGTATAGTTAACGCTATGGGAGGAAAATACCTAAGGGCTCCGAAAAGGCCTAATAAAGGCAGAAAATATAATAGCAACACTCTTAAGGACAGGAATAATAGGACTAAAAGATTGGTTTTATTGGATGGGTATCTTAATAAGCAGCCTAAGGTATAAATATAGCTAGCCAAAATAGACACTAAAATATATAATTGTAAGACTATTGCCTAGGTGTACGGTAGGGAGCAGGCAAGTCGAGTATAAGTCATAAGGAGAGTTGATGGAAGAGGACGATATGGTAAAGAGTAGGTATGGCAATACCCTTGTACGGAGAGACGAACTAATAAGGAGAGAAGAGCTGTAGGCCTGAGGAGCTTATAAGGAGGTGCCAAGGGCTAGCTAAAGGCTAGCCTTAGTAGCTCCTAAGAGCCCCTGAGCGTATACCTAAGTAAGGGGCTAAAAGATCCCTTACAATTTTCTATAAGGCTTTGTTATATATTTACTACTAAGGTTACAGTATTAATAAAGTCGAACAATATACCACTAAAGGCACTAGTTATAATGCCATTAACAACAGCAACTACCTTAGGATTAGGTAATAACACTAGTATAAGGGACACTAACTCATAACTAGTTACAGTAGGATAGTTATAGAAAATAGTTAACTAATTAACGGATAATAATAGTATACTTAAAGATAGAATTAATGAGATTAGAGCAGCTAAAGTTAAGCTACTATTAATTAAACGATTTTTATAGACTATATCTATAATATAGAAAGGCCTTCAAATATATTTATAAATTATAGCATAACCTAGTTTAGATGGAATCTAATAGTGTTATAGTGGTTTAGGAAGGATAGTAAAATTTAATCTCTAAAGCCTTATAAAATCTTATTAGAAAATTAAGATTTTATATATAATTATGCTCTACTAGATAACTAGTTACAATATTAAGGATATATTGTTACTTATTTTACGCCTAAAATTAATAAGATTATACATCAATCCTTATTTATAACCATTAACTACACTATACTTTCTAAATTAGCTCGTAGAAATAGCTAAAATCCACTACGGATATCGCTAACAAAAGTTCTTGCACCTTCCTAATTAGGAAGTTTGGCTCACCGCCCGCTGACCGCCCAAATATTCTAGAGTAACGGGCTCCAGATAGGTAGGAGGATCAACACCAAGCAGCGGATATCAGGTGGCGTACAGTAAATCAAACTACAAGGAACGTAAGGAAGAAGGACCCTACTGCTGCCTCTGGGGAGACTATAGGTAACGGCACAGCCTCTGCTAGCAGCTCAATTAACGTAGACGTCAGAGGAAGGTCCTTAGAGCCGCCCGCAGATCGTCCTCCAGAGCTTCTAAAATACCAAACGTCTATATAAACGATTGACAAGAAAGCAAGAAGAAGGCAGCAAAGAGAGGCTGCTGCTTAACCAGAGGACCTTATAGAGTTGGTGGAGGAGCCAGTACGGGGCAGGAACCTACGGTCGCGCAGAGCCTGCAACCTCGAAAACACCTAGCTTATTAATTAATCAATTAATCGCCTATATATTGCCCTTTATTTAAAGCTTTAAATGCAAGTTTTAAGCCTTGGTGATAAAATTTATGATATTTTGGTGGGCGGTGAGCCAAACTTCCTAATTAGGAAGGTGCAAGAACTTTTGTTAGCGATATCCGTAGAAAGCTTTATATAGCTTTAAAAGTTCGATCTAATATCTAAATCTGTTCCGGAATAAGGCAGAAATATTCCGGAACGAGCCGTGTACCGGTATTGGGCAGAACACCTACTAGTTTTATAAAATAAGACTTACTTTTAGTGATCATAGAAACGTTTTTATCTCAGGCGACAGAGTCACCTCGCTTATATGTATTGTTCCGCACAGCCGTGCCTGGCATCTTGCCAGTCATTCGCTTACCTTTTGTAGGTTTGTGCGATGGCTGAGTGGTGCGGAGCCTGTCACGTCACATTTTATGAATGGGTGGCTCGCTTATTTTCGCAGGGTAAGGATCCACAAAGGGTTTGATTTATGAGATAAGGGACGCTTGGTAAGAAATTCTTATCGTCACGTGATCGACTGTGATCCTCATTTGCAACAGATCATCACTCCGTCTAACTCTTTGTTGCTACTTCAAATTTCAAGTGGTCCTGCCACCTAACATATAACTCAAATCTTTCGTACACGGAATCAGGGAAATGGAACCTCATGTCACTTCGGCCTCCGAAATGCCTGTTTCGGCAGCGTCGGAAGCTTCATGGTGGCCTCATCAACCATCTGACAATAATACGACGAGCTTCAGCGTTTCCACTGATGGAGACGCAACACGTCAGGGAGGTATTTTAAGCCCCACTCAGGCTCAGGCTCTCAGTATCACACCAAGCGCAACCGCATCTAGAGCGTCTATTCCTGTAGCATGTGTAGCTTGCAGAAGTAGGCACCTGAAATGCGATGGTGGTAACCGCTGTTCAAGATGCAAAGCTGATGGAGTTGAGTGCTCCTATATAAAATCTCGCCGCGGTTGGAAGGGTAAGCGGAAGAATAAGACTGCCTCAACCCCACAATCAGGGCAGCGGCCGGCAACAGGTAAACACGTCCAGCTCGTTCGAGAACATAGGAGAACCACCATGATGACATAATCGTAGGGCAGAATAACGGGTCGCTTCTCCCGAGTCCATTGGAGAGTGTCCTGGGGTTGAATGTATCGCAAGTATCGTCTCCGGCCTTTAATTTCGCCTCTGATGTGGCGCTCCTGGACGCTACCACAGGCGCGTCGAATGGCCTTAGCTTTGACATTTCAAATCTGCCCTCATTTGGTGTAGCTCCAGCTCAAAATCATCCCACCACCCCAGGCTCGGTGAGCCCAATTGGAGCTTTTTTTGCGTTCTTTTACCCCTCACATTCTTTCATCCTGCCACGCAAACGAGTGGTAGAATTATTCAAAGAGAGGCGTGCTCCACACCTAGAGCGGGCAATCCAATACATCGGCTCGTGCTTCATCCCATCAGCATCTACTCAAATGTTCAAGGAGGCTCTCAACCGGATGCTGTTCCATCAAAATACCCCGAAGGATGGTTTCTCCGTCCAGGCCATGATGCTTTTCGCCGTTGGACTGCACGCGAACAATGAGCCAGATAAAGCCGGTCAAATTCTTCAGCTCGCCATAAATTTAGCACTTGAAATTGGGTTGAATCGAGCAGAGTTTGCAATTCTCAACGGCTCTGGTGACCGGGTTATGGAGGAAAGCTGGAAACGCACTTGGTGGTCTCTGTTCGTCATCAACGGTCTTTTCGCCGGTGTGAATCCATCCATAACATTTCGACTCCGAGATGTTGCCTCAGATGTTCCATTACCATGTGAAGAAAGCGAATATCTATCAGGGGTAAGTGAATAACAAAAGCAAATAAATTTCTTAAATAAAATTTTTTTTTTTTTTTTTTTGGATATTTTTCATCTTTTACCAAGTAGTTCTTCCACGTCGAACTCCCAACTTTACCTAATGGGTTTTTTTATCTCTGCTAACAAGTAATGCAGCAAATCCCTTTCTCACGCTCCATTCAAGAATATGATGATTCGTCATTTGCTGCCGAGGAAACCGTTTTTTCATCCTTCACGTATCTCGTCGACGCTGTACGTATAATGGGAAAGGTTCTCGAAGTTAGTCGAGCCGACTCTTTAGAGTACCAATCCGTTAATTCTGCGGATGCATACCTGGTAAACTGGACACTACATTTACCACCAAGCAAACGGGATATCGTAGCAAACGATGGGGAAATCGATGAGGTGCTTTTCCAAGCACATATGATTATCTGCGCGTGGGTGGTTAATGATCTTTAAAAGGCTAAATCAGTACTGACTCAAAATGTAGAACCACCATTCTGCTGCATAGGCCTCGATCAAACCTCGGATTTGGGGAAGTTGAGGAGGTTACTACTTGCGTTACTCCTGGGCAATGCCTTCTCCCGGCCCATACGCGTGAGTTTCACACAGCCAAATCACTCCAAGCGGCTGAAGACATATCGAAGCTTATTACTCTTCCCACATCTCTACAAAAGCATACACCATTTTTTACCTGTGTTGTAGTCATGGCTTCAGTCGTGCATCTCTCGTACTGGTCGTTCATGGTGCCCGATGGCCAGGACGAGAAGATAAAGTCTCTAATTCGGTTGGATACTGGTGTACTACAGACATTGTCTGCTCTGTGGCCTGTCGCAAATACAGTTCTTCGTCAGGTCCGCGGCGTCGCACATGTAATGTTCAAATCGAAGAAGGCCATGAGTATCCATCTATGGAGCTCAATTGCCAACGATGATGTCATACGCGGCCTGATCGACCAAGGAGCGCATGAAGATCCTGCGTTATACAGTGCCTTGCTGACACCGTAAGCTCCGCTCTGGAGATGGGCGTTGGTCATAGGCAAAGCCAACTCAGAGCGTCTTCAAGTCTCGCTGGGTTCAGTTGGCTTCGCGAGGAGAGGAACGCTGTCAGATTTATCAATATTTTGTCAGCAAATTATTTTTCGGCGATTAATGCAGGCAGCCAAGTTTATGGTCGCCGAGCTTTGGGATTCTCAGACCATCTAATTTGCGCCACAATACGAGATGCGTTTTTCATTGGCTCCTAAGTATGCGTCTCAGGCACCCGGCCTATATTAGTGTATAAGCGACCTAGTCATGATTTACATTGTTTGAAGACCTCGCCGAAGATAGTTTTGCCTTGCTACCCAACCAATCACAACCTCCCTGGGCCCATCTAAAATCCTTGTCGCTATGGACACAGACGCCCCCAAAGATAAATTCGGGTTTTAGCTCTAGTTTCAAGAATTACACTCACACCAAGATCTACAGCTAGAGAATATACCTACACATTTCATTGATCGCCTTGATCACTTTCCACCCTCCAAGTATTTTCAAGATGGTTCAATTTAGTTCCTCCGCAAGTGCCCTTTCACATCCTACGGTTATCGATAAGAGCAAAGCTAATAGAACCAATCGGATGCTCAATTATCATGTCGCCAGTACACGGGTCACCAGATGGTAGACACTACCAGGAAAGGGGTAAATCAGGGGCGATTATTCGAAAATCCGGCGAAAATGAAACAACATTCGAAGGGAACTATCGGACTCGTGCTCCTCTAGCCTCGGATATTCCGAGCTCTTCAAAGTGGGATGAGGTTTCACATAATACTCGTGTATTTTATCAGAAATGTGAAGCTAGCGTTTACTGTCTTCAACATACCACTAAATTGGATATTGGAAGCACTCGGAGTAAAGGGAACCATTGTTCCAATTGAACTTGAATAAAATTTGTGGTTTTCGGTCAGGAACGTATGTCTCTCAGCTTTTCGCGGTTTAGGTATGGAGTTCAGCTTCCTTTCGTGTGCCTCAGTGTATCTCGTCTGAACTAAGATTTACTTGGACTGCTTGAGCCTGTCTAATAAAACCAATTATAGGCCCGCTTTGAAGATTGCTTGGTTCTAACTTCCTTTCCTTTTTAATTCGCAGGTTTGCTTCAGGACCAGGCGAGTTTCAATTGCGACTTTGATTCTAAGCCCCCACCCTCTCGTACAATTAAACTTACAAATCGTTAAGCTGTTCCATTACTAGCAAACTAGCCGACGATACAGCATTAGAGGCATCGTTATTCCAGAGTTGTAGTATTGAAACATGACACCCCACTAACCCATTCCACATCCTCGCGGCCGGCACTTTCACCGGCGCCCTAAGAAGTCTCAACGCGCCCTCCATCACCTCCGGTAGCGACCCGCCACGGATATTAAACTGCAAACTAAACTGCAAACTAAACTGCAACGCCTGATGCAGCAGCCTGGGATCGCCGAGCGCAGCGTCACGCTCGCTCCTCCACTGCACGAACTGCGCCTCCTCGACGCCCCTCTTGGCATGCTTATTCCGCTCATTCTGCTCGGCGACGGTTGTGTACGGCAGCGGGACCCCGCGCCCGCTGGGCGGGTAGTCGTGGCCGGTGTAGAGGCGGAAGCGGGCGGGCAGGGCGATAAGGGTGCGCATGGAGTGGAATAGGGCGGTCGCGGAGCCGCCGGGAAAGTCGCAGCGCGCGCTGCCCACGTCAGGGCTGAAGACGTTGTCGCTGGTAAACACGGCCGTGCCGATCTGGAGCCGACGTGGTCGGGCGTGTGGCCGAGTAGGTGCAGCACTTTGGCTTCGAGGCTGCCGACTGCGAAGGTTGCGTTGTCATCGAAGAGGGCGTCGAAGGCGTTCGAGAGGTGCTTCTCGTCGACGCCATATTGGGGCGTGAAGGGCGCTTGGGTTTGCGTGATGCGCTTTGCGATGCTTATAGAGGGCTGTAGCTGGCCTTGTTTTTGGAGCGTCGATTGGAGGTACCGCGATGCGGTGAGGTGGTCGGCATGGGTGTAGGACCGAGGATGTGGGTAATAGTGTAGCTATGTTCAGATATCTTTACGAGAACATTGTCGGCGGAGGTAGTGCTCAAGGTGCTGGAGGCTGGATCAAAATCGAGGGCGGAGTCGATGATAACAGCCTCTTTAGTCTTGAGGTCTGCGACTACACGTTGCCAGGTCGTGGTTTTGGGCTCGAAGATTGTTTGGATTTCGGGTGTTGAGGCTTGTTTACAGCATTTGCTTTTGGTCTGGCTGCTTCAACATCCTACGGTTATCGATAAGGAACCAGCCAATCAGAGAACCCCGTTCAAGACAAGTCCCAATAAAATCCAGTAGCGAACTCTCTAAGGACCTCAACGAGTTAAGGGGTATAGTCTCCAACCTTCTTGCATGCATATTCGAGGGGCCTGAAATTACCGATCGCACCGTTGGTCGCCGTCAACCCCAGGCTGAAGGTTGAAAGTCGGCGACGATGATGTGAGAATGATGTGAGACCGGGTTTGTTTTGATTTGCTTTCCTTGCTCTGGCAGTGGTTTTGGGGCGTCGAGAAGAAGTATCAGCTGAGGGGTGTTTCCCAAGGGCTGAAATCTTTCACGGCCGGGATACTCTTTGAAGAAACGGCTTGTATGGTTTAGATAAGAATTTGGGCATCCCACTCCCCCGCGTTCTCAGCTTGTCGTTCTTGTGACTTCGCCTCCACACAAGCACCATAGTTTCTCTAGCTCCCCTTCGTCTGCTCAGTCCAAGTAGTATTTTTGTTAATTTTGAGATGCTTCAGTCTTCATATTTTGAGACGCCGACCTGTGCGGGCTTGTTGTTCGGCGTCCAGTGGGTCATAAACATCGCCGACCATATATCGCCGACTATATATCGCCGACCATACATAGCCGATGCAATCAATTATTCAGCTCGCCGACAGCAGCAGAAGCACCATCGCCCGGTAGGCAACCCGGCGTATGGCAGAAGTAGATACATCCTTAAACCTTCATGCGGGAACGTTTACGGGCTGGAAGAAACTCTATTTCAAGCCTTTCTTTGCGTAATCATGTTCTCCTCCAATGCCAATGTCCACTAACTAAGCTGTCCAAAATACCCCTCTCTCATTTCGTATTTAGACCCGGTGTTACTCTACTTTTCTACTATTTCACCTGCAAAATGTTAGCAGATACCTTGTCAACCGGCACTGTAGGTGCACTATTCGGTGCAGCCTTGATGTCCTCTGGTATATGGGCACCTCAGGTCATCATCTCTCAAATGAAGCTCCAAGATTTCTATATGGTAAAAGTCTTCTTAACAGCCAGTGCCAGCAGCGCGTGGGTAGCCTCTGCTCTTATTCCATCATGCGTCCACAATGGCTAAACCACTCCCCCAAGCGTCACACTTGCCTTCTTCGAACGGAATGGCCTACTCGCCTGCAAAGCCAAACCCCCCGCATCTTACGGCTGGTTCAGCCCCTACGACGGCAACATTATCGGCGGCGCCCTCGTTGGCGCTGGCATGGCATTAACAGACGCCTGTCCCGGGACCGTCCTCCTCCAACTCATCACTGGCGTCCCCTCCGCACGCTACGTGCTCCTCGGCGGCCTCCTCGGCGGCATCATCTTCACGCGTCTCTCGCCCTCCCTCCACCGTCCCCCTCCCCAAGACCAACCCCGCAAATCCACCGCACCCCCGGCCCTCACCCTCCCCGCCAAACTCCACACCGACCCGACCCTCACCCTCCTCACCTACGACGCCCTCTGCGCCGCCTGCATCGCCCTCGCCCAGCTCTGCGCCCCCTCGACCACCCACCCGCTCGGCCCCGTCCCCAGCGGCCTCCTCATCGGCGCCGCCCAGCTCGCCAGCGCCGCCCTAACTCACCTGCCCCTCGGCGTCTCCAGCGCATACGAGGAGGCCGGCCGCTGGTTCTGGCGCCTCGCCGCGCTCCACCACACACCAGCGCCAGCGCCAGCGCCCGCGCCCGCAACAAAGGCGCTCACATTCGCCGCGGGGATGCTGGCGGGCAGCTGGGCGCTTGCGCGGGCGGTTCCGGGGTTTGCGGAGACAGCGGGAGGGGACGCGCTGAGGGGTAGGGCAGGGAGGGCACTGCTAGGCGGCGGGGTGTTGGTGTTTGGGGCGCGGGTGGCGGGCGGGTGTCCGTCCGGGCATGGGATTAGCGGGATGGCTATGCTGAGCGTGGCGAGTATGGTGTCGGTGGTGTCGATGTTTGCGGGAGGGATTGCGGTGGGGTTGCTGGTGGGGTGAGGTTGCGGGAGGTTGGGGTGGAGTATAGAGGAGTCTAAGGTGTTTGCCGTTTGCTTTGTTAGGGCTTGTGTTTGAGGTTGTAAGCTGGAGTTATTCCTACTAGATGATACCCATATTCTCCTTACTCAATCGCGTTATGACGTATAATTTGAGAAGAGTATATCATACGAATCGGCTTATTTCGAATTAAATGACATCTGTTATGGAAGCTCCTCAAAGATAGAAATTGGTTAATATCATCACTATTCACCTCTGCTATTAGGTTGATCGACCTTTTATGCATTCCCATTGTGTAATGCTTTGGCAGGTTGCTCCACTGCTATGAATGAGAGCCCAAGAAGCCTACTTATGTCGCTCGCATTACAATCAATTGTGCAGTTGGGCGAAAACTCTTCTGCCATCGATAGGATTGCTCAGAATCCCGAAGGGGGTAAGCCAGACTGGTGAATCCGTTTATTAAAGCCTTAATAACACGGCTGTAGAAGCCATATAGGTTTAAAAAGACCTTAATTTAATTAAGAGTCGCGTTTTACTTACCCTAGAGTATATAATAAGTTCTATTTAGTTAACGTATTAGCCACCCATACACGAGTAATTTAATAAAGCTCTACTAACTTTAACTTACTATATCTACCCCTATTTAAGATATTACAATAAAAATTAATATAATTGTAAAGTTTTAACATACAAATATGTAACGTGTCCCGACAGCGCTCGCGAATCTATCACGACTCAATATATGTACTCTTACAAGATAGCTATAAAAAGTCATAAAATTAATTTTAAATTAAAGTTATTCATTTTATTTTATCTTATTTTAATATTACATTTCTATAAGTAATATTTATAAGTTTATATATAAATTTTATTTAGATATCTTCAATAGTGGTAGAGTTGTAATAGATTTTAATGGGGCAACTCGGGCGACATGAGTATCCCTTAACCCGCTGAGGTGCAATGCCAAGCTGCACCGTGCACCAACACCGAGAACAAGATGGGGCTGTTCTGTGTGTAGGATTCCATTCTGCACGACAGGGCCCTGTTGGGAGCAACACCTGGCAAAGCTTAACTCTAAGGACTAGCCTACAAATATATATATACATAGAAATCACGGATTTGAATAACCTTACGTCGCTGCAGTTCTTATTATAGTGGCCAAGAATTAGGTTAAACGAGAGCCTCTAATTGGCTGATCCTTATCGATAACTGAGAACCAGAGTCAGCGGGTTAAGGTTACCTCAGCAAGCTCAGACCATAGAATCAATTAGCGGACTTACGTATATCCGCAAGCGGATATCGCTAACCTTTTTTGTCAAAAAGTTGATTCTATGGTCTGAGAGACTTTCACAAGGTTTCT
>Ga0307507_10012435_pt1 | contig 10515 bp, 4 predicted proteins | sample 7_EM_MG_FD_207223 | JGI IMG/M metagenome (GOLD analysis project Ga0307507, IMG submission 207223) | Populus trichocarpa ectomycorrhiza microbial communities from riparian zone in the Pacific Northwest, United States - 7_EM | ecosystem: Host-associated > Plants > Roots > Unclassified | place... | reverse complement strand
GTGAGTTGATATGTTTGTGTGAGAAAATGGGATGCCTCTCCCTTGAATATGGAGACTCTGAGACTTCTCTTGACCCTTCTTGAAGTCTGAGGCAGTTTAGAATTGAGTTGAGGAGGGTGGAGACAGCAAAGGTGAAGCAGACATCAAGCAAACATATTTGAACAAGCAGTTCAGCAATGCAGAGTCACACTGAGTCACACAATATGTAAATGTCACATTTTGTTATGCTTATCTACACTTGCATAAATCTAATAATGCATTGGAAATTGGCCCTTCCCGGCATTATGCATTATGAGAACTTCTACTGTACTGGACTTGAATTATACATTGCTATGTATGACAGCCGGAAATATGTGGCGTGAACGATCGATCATTGTGACGCGCATGGCGCAATTTTCTCCGGAGATCAAATCATGGCCAGATCCATCACTCCCCACACAAATGCGATTTTCCTGATGCGCTCCAATATGTTATCCCGATACTTTCTCAATTCCTCCAATACTCAAGCCAGAAATATGAGAGCCTCTACCATCCTCATCCTCGTTCTCACTGCACTTGAAAGTGCCCTCCCCCAGCCCAACGCTGAGCCAAAATATATCAGCTATGCTGCCCTTCAGAAAGACACGGCCTCCGGAAAACCTAACCCGCCGGAACCCGCCAACCCGCCAAGTCGAGGTTGCGAACACATATTCAGGTGCAGAAGCTGACTGGTAATCGCTGGTAAGTTATCTGGCTTCGTGTGGGCCTTGGAGGATTTAGGCACCCCGGAATTCCAAGGCCTGGCCTTCTCTTCCTGCAGCCTTAGAAGTCTCAGGAATCCACCACGACCTTAACGCGTTACTGATCATCATTTCCTTAGATGACTGAAATCACAATGGATGTTTAACTGAACCAACTTCCCAATCTTCTATCGCCACATAAACGATACAAACCAGACATCGATAAATTCCCTGTGTATGGTCTTAGGCTGCCTCCAATCCTCGCCTTCCCAACAAACCCTTCTTACTCCTTTGATGGTTGTTTCCCTTTGTCACTTAAATTCACGTTTTCATTTCCCATTTCCCTATTTCCCTGCAGAAACCCTTATCTCTCATTATTCTATGCATAACTAGACCCCAATTTATAAGTAAAATTTGAGTAAAATGGACATATGTAGTATAATAGTATTTGGACAGGCCTCATCCTTTTATGGTAATCCTTTAGATAGATAGATAGATAGAGATAAGTAGCCATTACTCAGACTGGCACCGCACTGACACGGGTCAAAGGCATTCCAAATTTCCAATCAGTAGCCTGAGTAAGATCACACCTATTTGGAAACCGTTATTAGTCTTTTGGGAAACCTTTTCCGCTCACAGGCAACGTTCGATCTTGGCGCAGTGTATGCCATTGCAGCCAGTCGGACATACGTCGCCACAATGAACTCCTTGATCTCTGGTGCATGTAAACTTGGTGTCCACGCGGTCGTTGTTTTTATTATTTACTAGCCAGCAAGCTACACAGCCGACCCCGCCGCCATCTGGATGCTAAAACATTCAAATCATACCCAGTGATGTTTTTTGCGAACAGCCTGCGTTTTTGGCCTTATAAAACTCAGCGCAACGGATCGGAACATGGGCAAGGCTGAAGCAGGAAGACCATTTCGTTACGGACTTCCAGCTGACACAAGAAGTCTGGAAGGCGGCCCCCCGTTCGTATTAAAAAGTTGTCCATAGCATTTCACAAAGTTAACGTTGATTACCAAAACAACATCCTTCGAAAATCTACACAATTACATATAATTAATGATCAACGCTTCTGTCTTTCCCTGCCATTCCACTTCCGACCCTCACCATCTGTAGTAGCAATGGGCTTCGACGCTGCCTGTTCTACATCCAAAAAAAACCACCGCAGAGATATCATCACAACGTTCCGCCTCTTCGATCACCATCTTGTCTTGGTAATCCCACCCCTGCCAATGTCCTCATCATCGATATTGACACTCGCACTAGAAGCAGAGAGCGACGACTACACGCTCACCTCATCGTCCCGCGATGCAATTGAACCTTCACGTTGCTTTGGAAGGGGTACTAGCGCATCCAACAAAGCGCCAACCCCAACCCCCAAAAAGTCCTCATCCTCTTCGTCAAACTCCAAAGGAATGCTGCCCGATACGCTGCCATTGCTTCTAGGCGCCAGCAACGGAGATTCTGACTATATGCTGGATCTCCTCCCTCCTGATCCTGCCAAACCTCCTGCTCCTCTGCCCCCTCCCCCTTCCCCTTCGTCGGCGCACTCATCGAGAACAACCTATTAATGGCCATCATTGGTGGTGGTGGTGGTTCCCCCGCTCCAGTACCACCACCACATTTCACAGCAGCATCATACGCCATCCCCCCAAAGGAACTTCATCCCGCTCAACATGCTCCCTCCAACTTTAACCGCAAGCTCACCCTCTGCCTGCGTCATGCTCTTCCACGACGAAGCGGCGCTGTTGCTCCCTGCCGAAGCTGAGGTTTGGGTGGATGCAGACGAGAGTCGGCGGTGGTCCTTCGAGGCAGCGGATAAGGAAGACAAAGGCGGGGTACACGCGTACACCAAAAGCCACTTTGACAAAGCAAATACTGCGTGTGGGCGGGGATGGTGTTGGTGGGTATTGGGTGTGTCTATAGGGATCATTGAAATTCATTGTCTGGTTCCTAATAATGTAGGGTTGTTGGATATATAGTGTTGTTGTTGCGGTGGTGCAAGAGTTGAATGCAATGAAATGCAACAACGGGGTCTTGTAGGGTGCCAAAGCGCTGTAAGGAATGGTAGTCAAAAGTTCAAACATAGTGCTTGAAAGGATATGCAAGGTGGGTAACGGTGTAGTGGTGATCTACAAAGATGATGATTCTGGTCAGCGAAGAGCCGCAGTGAGAAAAGAACGAGACATACAACCACAATAAAGTCCTCATCAGACAAGAACGGCTTTGAACGGGCACCCTAACAATCACCTGATGTCTACTAAGCGAATGGACATAGGTCGTCGACTCCGGGTCCTGTGCAGATTCCTAGCTACTCACATCAGCCCATGAAAGGTAACGAAGACCAAATGACATACATAATCCCAAGAAATGGTCTGTCCTCCTGGAAAGAATTCGACTTATCCGACCCATTGACATCCGACAAAAAGCAAGCGGCATAAACCACCCTCCCCACATCAAACCGAGCGCAACTGTAACTCCTTCCACTCCGATCCTGAAAAGTTGAGGTTAAGAACTTCAGTGATGGTGCCTAGGTCTGTACAGTCCCAGATCTGAAGGCCGGATGACGTCTGTTAAAAAAAAGAGGGAGATGGGGGGGTTTAGTAAATTGTTTGGTTATGGGGGAACAGCTTCACAAAGGTAGTGATTGAATCACCCGCGCTTATGTATCACCCCAGAAGAACAAAGAAGAAAACTCACTTATTACCCAACAAATCCACCTTGCGCAAATGCATGCTTTGCGCCCCCTCCTCCCCATGCAGTCGTCCTCGTCTCTTCGGCACCAAAATCGACAATCCCTGACAACCTTCTGCAAGGCATCGACAACTTCCTTCCCATCTTCGTCTTCGTCTAGTCTCCCGTAGTCAGCCCTATAAATATCACGTTTGTCTATTTTAAGGGGAAGGGAGGTCGACAGTGATATGTCTTCCTCGTCAATCTCATTCTGAAATCCCTGCAAGATATTGACCACCGTGGAAGTTTCTTCGTGACTGAGGTCAGAAAGTTTGCGCCACTTCGCCATCGCGGTTGAAGTATGCTCCTGCGGATGTGTCACTGTAGCAATCGCCCTTGTGCAGATTCATCCTCTTCACCAAGATCAACGACCCCTTGTCCAGGTCGACGTTGGCCTCCCCATCCTGATGCTAATCCACGAGCGGACGAGGGATCAGCACCACTCGCAGCGGTCCTCTGATCAGCAACACCCCTCGCAGCACCCGCCTGATCAGCAACATCCAATCAGATGCCTGGCCAGCAACGCCTCTCATAGCCTGTGCCAACCGACTCCCTTGCCTCGCAAAGGCCAAAACGGGTGTATCTTCCTCCTCCTCCTCCTCCTCGTCCCTCTGCAAAACAGCGTGTTTTCCAGGGACGATGGTACGTTGTCACTCCGGAAGGGCGTTGTGCCTCCCTGGTTTGTTGTTGACTAGGGGAAACCGCTGTCTGCTGTCGACTTGGAGGAACAGACGTCTGTTGTCGACCCGGAAGGGCCGTCTGCTGTCGATTTGGAGAACGACCGTTGTCTGTTCATCGAAGATTCATCTGAACAGTGTCCAAGATATCCACTCATAGAGATGGAACAAGAGGAGAGTTCATACCCATCCTTCATCCAACTTCATCTCGATTCGCCCTCCACCATACACCGAGACGAAGGAGCCGTGCGTCCGTGTCGTCTCAAGAAAGGCCCTCCTAACGATCGACATCGCCCGGCAAGAATACACTTGGCTTCTGCACTTGAGGGAGGCGGTAGGAGACTGGGAGATGTAGACGCATTGCCGCTGCAGAGGTCACCGAAAATGGTGAACCGCCATCTCTGGACACCGAGGAACAAGACGAGGAGGGGAGAGTCAGAGGATAGTTGGAAAAGCCCACGTGCTTAAGCTATACAAAACACGTGTTCACCTCGTGGCATGATTGGGGGTCTCCTGGCCTTCAGGTGCTCTCCTTTCCTTCCTTCCCTCATCCTCTCCACTTCAGTATCTCAACATGAGTGGAGCAAGCGTTCTTGTGGGTGCTCACCACTTTGTTGCTAGCAACAACACGTTCAATACGGCTAACACTGTGAGTAGAATGGTTATCATGTAAATTTTAACTGACAGTGTGGATCTCGGGCAGATGCACAACAACTATTATAGCAATAGGACGACGTCCGATGGGGTCATTCCCCTTATGCCAAATCCGAGCAATCGGTTCACAGGCCGTACAGAAGTCATCGCTAAACTTAAGAAGCATTTTTCTATCAACACAAATGACTCAGTAGCTCAGAAGAGAAAATTCTTCCTGTTACATGGAATGGGTGGTATCGGAAAGACTCAGATTTGCTTGAAGTTCATTGAGGAAATGTCTGACTGGTGAGTATCAATACTCACCAAAGAGGCAGATTCAACCCTCATTTCTAAAATTCCAATTGCTTTCAGTTTCTCTTTTGTTTTCTGGATTGATGCCTCCTCAGCTGTCACCATCACACAGGGACTCAAGGGTATCTGTAGTCTTCCTGCAGCTCAGTCTAGTGGACTGGATGGCTCACCTGAATCTGCTCTTCACTGGATTGGCTTCTTGAAAGAGAACTATGTGATGGTCTTTGACAATGCTGATGTTCTATCACCAGCTGAGCTGGAGGCTTATCTTCCACCTGGAAGGGGGGGAAACATTCTCATAACTAGTCGCAACTCCACCATGAGGAATCTGACCTCACCTGAGAATTCCCTTGAGGTGACTGAGATGGAAGAGAATGATGCCATTGAATTACTTCTAAAAGCCAGTTGCTTGGATACATCTTCAATAGAGGTTCAAACTGAAGCTTCTGAGATTGTGAAGGAGCTCTTTTGCCTTCCTCTTGCTATTGATCAGGCTGGTGCTTATATTGCATCTGGGGCCACCACTATCAGAGACTACCTTGCAAAGTATTCAGATCACCGAAAAACATTATTGTCCCATTCTGAATTTACTGGAGCTTCTAAGTATAACAGAAGTGTCTATGGAACTTGGGAACTATCATATCAAGAAATTGAGAAGAGGGCAAAATGTGATGATCCTTACAAGGCCAATGCAGCCAATAGTGCAATGCTTCTTCTCAGTTTATTTCCTTTCTTTCACCATGAGGGCATCACTGAGGAAATATTTTCTTATGCTGCTCTTCATAAAGATCTAAAGACCTCTAACCCTGAATTGCCACTTGCCAGTTCAATCCTGGATCGGAGACTACTTCCTCTCAACAAAACAGGTGCTTGGGATAACTTTGTCTTTAGAGAAGGACTTCGAATGTTACTGTCATTCTCCTTGATAAAGACAGGCCCATCTGATGGTGTGCATGCAATGCATCCACTTGTCCATGCCTGGGGCAGAGACAGAACACATTTAAATGAGAGGAAACAATGTTGCCTAATGGCATATGTTACTTTGTCTTGTTCACTGAGATGGAATGAAGGTCAGCCATATGGGTTCCGGAGGGCCTTGGTGACACATATAAGGGCAAATATGGAGCATTTCAGTTCAAAAAGTAATGAGAATGGTGTCAGTTACTTGGATGATGCTTATGAAAAATTTGGGATGTTGTTGCAGGAACAAGGATATTTCAAGGAAGCAGAAACCTTGGAGAATAAAGTTCTAGATATAAGAAATAGAATTCTTGGAGTGGAACACCCAAGCACAATCAATGCCATGGAAAATCTAGCAGGAACATATCACAAGTTGGGAAAATACACAGAGGCAGAGAAACTGGATATCCAAGTTCTGGATGCAAGCAACAGAATTCTTGGAGTGGAACACCCAGACACAATCAATGCCATGGCAAATCTAGCAGCAATATATGGAAGCTTGGGGAAATACACAGAGGCAGAGAATCTGGAAATGCAAGTTCTGGATGCAAGGAACAGAATTCTTGGAGTGGAACACCCAAGGACAATCAATGCCTTGGCAAATCTAGCAGCAACATATTATTGTCTGGAAAAATACACAGAAGCAGAGCAGCTGGAGATGCAAGTTCTGGATGCAAGAAACAGAATTCTTGGAGTGGAACATCCAAGCACAATGAATGCCATGGCAAATCTAGCAGCAACATATTATTGTCTGGGAAAATACACTGAGGCAGAGAAGCTGGAGATGCAAGTTCTGGATGCAAGAAACAGGATTCTTGGAGTGGAACACCCAGGCACAATCAATGCCATGGAAAATCTAGCAGCAACATATCAAAGCTTGGGAAAATACACAGAAGCAGAGAAACTGGAGGCCCAAGCTCATGAATTAAAGAGAAGAGTTCCAGGAGCAGAATCTCCTCATGCAGTTACTACCATGGCCAATATCCAAGAAGTCCAGGAGATTCAAGTCCTAGACGCAGGCAGCACGGTCCCTGGTGAAGAAAACTTGCAATCAACAAAGGTTGTTTTGAATCAGTCATTTCAAGCAGTTCTTCCTGATAAAACAATGAATCCTGAGAACAAAGGTATGTATTTTGCTAATTGTTGTTTGAATCCCATCTGATATTTTTATCCTCAGGCCATTTTCTTTCCAAACTTGCAAAGAGATTTTCAAAAATAGCACATTCATTTTATAAAGAGAAAGATCTTGCAGAAACTAGTACTTAATTCACCTACTACAGTGATTCCATGCATTGCTCTCAATTATTTTCTGTTTTGCTCATATTCTATCTTGTACTCATGTCTTCATATGCTGTTGAATACCTTTTTTTTCATCTGATTCATGTAAGAATTTGGTACTTTGCTCTCCCCTGTAAGCCAAGCAGTCCATTCTGGTCAGTATGACCCTGTAAGGCACATTTGATTTTTCTGACACAGCTGTATAGAACCTGCCACCACTAATGGCAATGTCATGAGTTTTTGAAAAAACATGTGCCCTACTCATTCTGACTGGTCAAAGATGAGTGTAAGAGTTCAGGGTGAAGGAAGGAAAGAAAGAAGAGCACTCAGGACCCCAATCATGCCACAAGTTGAACATCTATGTTGGTCTACAGTGGAGTGCAAAAAGAATGGACCATGGGTCATTTTCTTGTACTTTTCTTGTACACCAAAAGATACTTCTGGTTAACCTGAATGAGCATATATTCTAATGCACTATAAATTGTAGCAAACAGCCCAGCCATTGTGGAGAAAGTTCAACCAGAACTTTGGTGATTGTTTTTGTGCATTTTGATGAAATTTCACATGACTGCCAACTTCATTGCAAATAGCAATAGTTTTCACCAATGACTTTCTAGAATAGCTACCCATGATTCAACACAAAGTAACTAGAAATAACCAACATCTTGGATTAATATTTTCAGAAGAGGGAGAGCAGACTGGATTAGTTATAAAGAAGAGGAAGGGAAAAAAATACTACAGGGAGTAGTTGAACTCAATACATCAGGTAAAATGATAGTAACAAGGGCAAATTCTGTTACACTAAATGGCTGTACAACCAAAACACTTGAATCTCCAGCTTCTCTGCCTCCATGTATTTTGCAAGTTTATAATATGCTGATGCTAGATATTCCATGGCAATGATTGTCTTTGGGTGTTCCACTCCAAAAATTCTGTTTGTTGCATCCAGAACTTGAATGTCCAGCTTCTCTGCCTCTATGTATTTTTCACATTTATAATATGTTGATGCTAGATTTCCCATAGCATGAATTGTGTCAGGGTGTTCCACTCCAAGAATTTTGTTCCTTGTATCCAGAACTTTAATCTGTAGGTTTTCTGCTTCTCTTGAATATCCTTGTTCCCTCAACAGCCTCCCAAACTTTGCATAAGCATCATCCATGTAACTGACAATATTCTGATTATCTTCTGATTTGAAATACTCCATATTTGCTCTCACATGTGTTACCAAGCCTCTCTGGAATTCATATGGCTGTCCTGCATCCCATCTTAGTGAACAAGCCAAAGTGACATAAGCCATCAAGCAACATTCTTCCCTCTCATTCAAAATCAATCTGTCCCTACCCCAGATATGAACCAGTGGATGCATGGCATATACACAATCAGGTGAGCCTTTCTTGATCAAGGAGAATGACAGTAATATTTGAAGTCCCTCTCTAAATAAAAAGTTATCCCAAGTACCTTACTGATTAAGAAGAAGTAGTCTCCAGTCCAGCAGAGAACTAGCAAGGGGTAATTTTGAGCCAAAAATATCCCCATTCTCTGGAAGGGCTGCATAAGAAAAGATTTCTTCACTGATCCCCTCATGATGGAAAAAAGGAAATGATTCCAGAAAGATCATTGCAATATTGGCTGCATTGGCCTTGTGAAGTTATGAGAATCATCAGATTCAGCCCTTGTCTGAATCTCTCTGTATGATAGCTCCCAAGTTTCATAGATGCTTCTGTCATACTTAGAAGCTTCAGTAAATTCAGCATGGGATAATAATATTTTTTGGTGCTCCAAATATTTTGCAAGGTAGTCTCGAATGGCTGTGGCCCCAGAAGCAATATAAGCACCAGCCTGATCAATAGCAAGAGGAAAACAGAAGAGCTCCTTAACAATCCTAGAAGCTCCATTGAAGATCTATCCAAGCAATTCAATGGCATCACACTCTTCCATCTCAGTCACTTCAAGAGAATTCTCAGGTGAAGTCAGATTCCTCATGGTGGAGTTGCGACTAGTTATCAGAATGTTTTCCCCACCTTCCAGGTGGAAGATAATCCTCCACCTAGGCAATAGCATGGGTTGGGGTGACTTGTGTGGGTTACAGGTGTAGGTACTGCACAGGTCGGGTATGGGTTACAATAGCCCTACCCGTGAGCTTTTGAACAAGTCCAAAAACGTAATTTTTGGATCAAAACTGAAGGAGTTGTAGCTGATTTTGTAAAATTCATCGAAATCAGCCATAAATCCCTCAATTCTTGGCCGATTTCGACGTTCTTGGGCTCGTTTTGACGGGTAAACCAGTGGGGTTACAGGTGCGGGTACGGCACGGGTCTGGTACAGGTTGCTGGCATGATACTCGTGGGTTTACCTGTGCCATTGCCTACATCCAGCTCAGCAGCTGATAAAGCATCAGCATTGTCAAAGACCATTACATAGTTCTCTTTCAGTGAGCCAATCCAGTAAAGTGCAGATTCAGGTGAGCCATCCAGTCCACTAGACTGGGCTGCAGGAAGATTACAGATGCTCTTAAGTCCCTGTGTGATGGTGCCAACTGAGGATGCATCAATCCAGAAAACAGAAGAGTGAAGTTTTAGAAGATGGAAGTTGGTTCTGCTAATGAAAATTGCAATGATATTGCCCAGGTAGCAAATGAAAATTGCAATGATATTACCCAGGTAGCTAATGAAAATTGCAATGATATCCCCCATGTAGCTAATGAAAATCACAATGATATTACCCAGGTAGCTAATGAAAGTCGCAATGATATTGCCCATATAGCTAATGAAAGTCGCAATGATATTACCCAGGTAGCTAATGAAAATTGCAATGATATCCCCCATGTAGCTAATGAAAATTGCAACAATATTACCCAGGTAGCTAATGAAAATTGCAATGATATCCCCCATGTAGCTAATGAAAATCACAATGATATCCCCCATGTAGCTAATGAAAATCACAATGATATTACCCAGGTAGCTAATGAAAGTCGCAATGATATTGCCCATATAGCTAATGAAAGTCGCAATAATATTACCCAGGTAGCTAATGAAAATTGCAATGATATCTCCCATGTAGCTAATGAAAATTGCAATGATATTGCCCATATAGCTAATGAAAGTCGCAATGATATTACCCAGGTAGCTAATGAAAATTGCAATGATATCCCCCATGTAGCTAATGAAAATCACAATGATATTACCCAGGTAGCTAAT
>Ga0307507_10012434_pt1 | contig 10516 bp, 7 predicted proteins | sample 7_EM_MG_FD_207223 | JGI IMG/M metagenome (GOLD analysis project Ga0307507, IMG submission 207223) | Populus trichocarpa ectomycorrhiza microbial communities from riparian zone in the Pacific Northwest, United States - 7_EM | ecosystem: Host-associated > Plants > Roots > Unclassified | place... | reverse complement strand
CCGCGAACGCGGCGAAGAACCGCATGCCGGTCAGCGAGGGCAGCCGTGCGAAGCGCGCGGACGCGGGCACGGTCGTCCGGGTTGTGCTGGACATGGCAAGTCTCCCGATGGTGTGGTGAGCGGTCGGCGGCCGGGTCAGCCGGCCGGTGTGACGACGCCCTTGGCGTCCAGGAGGAACTCGGTGTAGTTGCCGTCGTGCGGCATGCCCGGCACCAGGTCCCAGGGCAGGACGGCACCGTCAGTGATCTTCCGGACGGAGTGGTCGAGCAGGGCCTGCCCGGTGATCGCGACGTTGTCGGTCAGCAGGTTGAGCACCAGCGACGGCCGCAGCGGCGCGATGCCGTCGGCCGGGCTCCAGGGGGCGACCACGACGAACGGGAAGCCCAGCTCCGTGCCGATGGCCGGATGGTCCGCGCGGTCGGCGGCGAGGACCATGGGGCGCGGCAGGAAGGAGCCGTCGCCGAGGTCGACGAGGAAGTCGCCGCCGTACAGCGGGGTGCTGTGGTCCGTGAGTTCGGTGGCCAGCTTCGCCATCTGCCGGCGCAGCGCGTCGGCGCGCTCGCGGTCGACGACGAGGAGCACGCTCTCCGGGTCCGCGGCGGGCAGCACCGGGACGCGCGCCAGCCGTTCGGCGAGCCGGGCCGCGGTGTCGTGGACGTCGTTGCTGGTCAGGATCGCCGAGAGGTTGGTGCAACGGGTGCCGCCGTCGAAGGCGGCGCTGATCGTCAGGTGTTCCAGGAGGGCATCGGTCAGCGGCACGTCGAGCAGGGCCCGGGAGCGCCCGGGGCCGCGGGTGGCCACCCGCGCGTGATCGGTCCAGGTGCTCACCGCCTGCTCGTTGCCGTAGATGATGCCGCGGTCCGCGGCGTTCAGCAGGAACGAGCCGACGGCGTGCGGGCTCGGCAGGAAGGCCAGCTTGTCCGGCGGCAGTCCGGCGGACAGCAGTGCGGCGGACAGCCGGCGCGGGGTGAACGGATCGCGGCTGCCGGGCCGGACGGCGACGCTGTAGCCGTGGTAGAGCGGCTGCACCCAAGTGGCGTGCGGCAGCGGGTGGTTGCTGGCCATCACGGCGGTGAAGACCCGGCCCGACGGTGCCCGGTGGACACGGTGGGTCGGACGCAACTGCGCGGCAGGCAGGTCCGCCGCGGTGGTGGCGGGCAGTTCCTCGATCTCGGTGGCCATGTCCGTCAGGGCACGGCGGACCGTGGTGGACGCGAGACCGGTGGCGCGCACAGTGTGGTGCACATAGTCATCGGCGCTCTCGCCGTTCAGCTCGGCCGTCGCGAACAGCCGCGCGGCCGTGCGGAAGACCTCCGGATCGGGGGGCAGACCGTCGGCGGAGCGGCGCAGCCGGTTGATGGCGGCCTGGGCGGCCAGCCGGGGGGCGAGGCCGACGTCCGCGAGCGGTTCGCCGTGCACGTCTCTCAGGACGCCGCGGTCGGCGCTCGGCCGGTTCTCACCGGCGACGAAGGGATCGATGACGAGCACTCAGTACACCCCCTCCACGACGTCGGCGTCCTCGTAGGTCGCCACGCTCGCCACCTCCGCGAGGCCGTCGACGCCACCGTCGGAGGCCGGCCGGACCCGCACGGCCCTGTCCCGCTCCAGCACGTTGGGCAGGAACATCTCCTCGCTGACCAGGTTCACCCTGACCCGGCCGCGCTCGCCGTAGCCGACCTGCCTGCCGTCCTCGTCCACCAGGTCCAGGCGGGTGGTCTCGGAGAACGGCTCGAAGACGCAGGCATAGGCGTCCTCCGGGGTCCGTACGCGCTGCGGGGCCACACCCATGAGGCTGTTCCCGTAGATCCCGACCAGGCGGGCGTCGGGGAAGAAGTCCTCCTGGACCAGGCGCAGGCTCTCCGTGCTGAAGGAGGTGCCGGCCCAGATGATGGCCTCGACGCGGGATGCGACGAGTTCGTACAGGTCCGGCCGCGCGCAGATGGCCTCGATGAGCGGGGGCGTGGTGCTCAGGACCCGCACCGGCTGGCTCAGCAGGACCTCGCGGGCCTGGTCGAGGAGATGGTCGATGTAGTCGTCGGCCTCCTGCTGCCGTCCCGAGCCGAGCAGGCGTTTGACCCAGCGCGGGTCGAGGTCGACGGTGTAGCACAGCCCGCCGGCGGGCTCGGCGTACCGCGAGGTGTCGAAGGCCACCACATGAGGGCCGGTGGGCCCCAGGTGCAGCCAGTCGCCGGTCTCCGGCACGCCGTGGTCGGTCAGCCGCTGCCGTGTCCAGGCGCCCATCCGGGAGCGGTAGGCACCGTCGACGATCCGCTTGGGGGCGCCGGTGGTGCCGCCGGACTCGAAGACGCGGAAGACCTGGCCCGGCGCGGCTCCCCGGGGTATGAGGTCGGCCGCCGGGACCGTGCGCAGTTCGCGACTGACATCGGGAAAGCGCAGCAGGTCGGCCGCGTCGGTGACATCGGTGCGCGGGTCGAAGCCCAGCTGTGCGCGGCGGGCGAGCCAGAACGGTGAGCCCGTGCGGTCGTCGAAGTGCCAGGCCATCATGGCGCGCACATGGGCGTCGAAGTCGGCCTCACCGGAAGACGGCCGGTGCGGGGCGGGCGGGTGAGCAGGGGGTATGGTCACGCTTTCGTCCCTTCGGGGCGCTGCGGCGTCAGAACGGCTGGTTGAGCGCGTCGTCCACCTGATGGGCCACCGCTTCCAGGCCGTTCCTGAGGAAGTCGGTCTGCCGGTCGAGCGATGCCTGGTCGGCGGTGTTCATCTCGGCCAGGAGGATGTTGCGGGAGGCGTCCTGGGCGATCTTGGCGCGGGCGAAGCGGCGTTCCTGGAACTCGGCGAGCAGACCACGGAGTTCACCGTCCCGGCCGAGCGTCTCGCCGAGTACGACGGCGTCCTCGATGGCCATGGCCGCGCCCTGGGTACGGTGCGGCGCCATGGCGTGGGCGGCATCGCCGAGCAGCAGCAGCCCTTCGTGGTACCAGGGCAGCGGGAGGAGCACCTCCTCGATCGGCGCGTACACGATGTCGTCGTCGGGCTTGATGCTGTCGCGCAGATCGCCGATCAGACCTGTGTAGCCGGCCAGCCGCTCGGTGAGGTGGCCGTAGAAGTGCTCCCTCGGGTGGCGCGGATTGCCCGGCTCCGGCGTCACGTGCAGCAGGTACATGACGTCCTCGTTGAGCGGGAAGAGGCCCGCTTTGGTGCCCATGCCCTGGAAGTACATGTTCCGGGTGACGTCGGCGTGCCGCTCGATGGCCACCCGCCACACCGAGTAGCCGGTGAACCGGGGCTCGACGCCGAGGGCCGCCTTGCGGAAGGAGGACCGGATGCCGTCGAACGCGACCACGAGGTCGTAGTGTTCGGTGCTGCCGTCGGTGAGGGTGGCCGAGACCCCGCCGTCCGCGGTGGTCTGCATCGTGTCCACGGACGTGCCGTAGTGGATCTTGGTTCCTACGTCGACGCAGGCCTTCTCCAGGATCCGGGCCAGATCCCTGCGCTGGATGGCGCAGTTGGCGGGTACGCCGCCGACCCCCAGCTTCGACTGCAGCGCGAGCAGCAGCCGGGAGGCGGAGTCGTGGAAATCGACACGGTCGAAGGTGAAGCCGTGGCCGAGAACGTCGTCGAGCAGGCCGAGCTGCTTCAGGGCCCGCAAGGCGTTGCCCGGGATGTTGATACCGACGCCGGCGACGAGGTTCTCCGACTGGATCTCGACGACGGTGGTCTCTATGCCCTGCTGTCCGAGCGCGGCACCGGCGGCAAGGCCGCCGATACCCCCTCCGATGATCAGGATGCGACGTTTCACTGTGACTCCTCACGCATGAGTGGACGATTCCGGGTCACTGGTGCTGGTGCCGGTGTTACTGCTGGGGCAGGCCCGCCACCCAGCGCGCGTGGTCGCGGACGAGCTGCCGGTCGGGTTCGATGAGGAGCATCACGCGGTCCGAGGCGATGAACTCGTCGGCGAAGGGGCCGCCCAGGTATTTGCGGGACAGCTCGTCGATGTGGTCGCGGGCCTCGGCGCCGAGGATCTCCTTGACCACCCGGCCGCGTATCTCGGCGAAGTTCAGGGGGTCGTCGTGCTGCCAGATGGTGACGGTGGCCCGCGGGTCGCGGCGCAGATTGCGCACCTTCTGCCGGGCCACCTCGCTGTTCAGGGCGAGGTAGTCACCCGCGGTGGAGACCCACACGATCTGGGTCTGCGGGGTTCCGTCGCGCATCAGGGTGGTCAGGGCGGCGAAGTTCGGTCCGTCCGCGAGGGCGCGGACCTCCGGGGCGAGGCGCGGCCCCACCGCGACTTCCATCTCCTGGTGTGCGGGCATGCTGAGTCCTTCCTTCGGGAGGGGATTCCGTCGTTGGCACCTGTCCGTCGGCGATACGGCGGGGGATGCAGCCGGAGCACAGCCGGGGCAGGGTTCACCCCCGCAGCACGGGGCTGGACTCCTCGGTCTCCTTGTTCGCCGCCGCCGGCAGCGGGCGCTTGCGACGGCGGAACGCGCCGACGCTGACGGCCAGGGCGAGGCCGGCGAGCACCTCGAAACCGGCGCCGGCCAGGGGGTTCCAGCGGATCATGCCCGCGTTGGCCAGCAGCCCGCCCACCGCGGCGGCGAACATCTGGCCCACGTAGACGGCGCTGTTGTTCAGCGCGAGGAGCATGTCACCGCGGTCTCCGCCGATACCCAGGGCCCGGTGCAGCAGCAGCGGGAAGCTGGGCCAGTGCACCAGCCCCCATATTCCGACGGCGACCGCCGCGGCCAGCGGCCAGCGGATGGCCGGGGTGAGCACGACCAGCCAGACGGCCAGCGCGCTGATGGTGATCGTGAGGCCGACGACCGAACCGAACCGGTCGGCCAGCCGGCCGCCGACGAAGACCCCACCGAAGCTGCCGACGCCGAAGAGCAGGAGAACCCACGACTGCTCACCGGCGGACAGCCCCGTGACCTGCTCCAGGATGGTGCCGAGATAGGTGTAGACGGTGAACGTGCCGGCGGTCCACACGGCGGTGACCATCAGGTGCGTGGGAGCCTGCGGGATCCGGATCGCGGCGATCCGCTCCCGCACCGTGGCGACGGGGCCGGTGGGCACGTCCGGCAGGAAGAACTGGATGCCTACGACCGTCAAGGCCGCGAGGAAGGCAACCAGGCCGAACGCCCAACGCCAGGAGGAGAGTTCGCCGATCCAGTTGCCGATCGGCACCCCGAAGGCGATGGCGCTGGTCATGCCCGCGTAGACGATGGCCAGTGCCCGGCCGCGCACCTCGGGCGGGCTGATGCGGGCGGCGACCGCCGAGGCGTTTGCGGAGTACAGAGCGGCGCCCGAACCGGTGATCACACGGCTGATCAGCAGCATGGTGAAGCTGGTCGAGACGGCCGACAGGACGTTGCCGAGGCCGAAGACCAGCATCACCGCGATGAGCAGCGGCTTGCGCCGGACCTTGGCGGTCAGTCCGGCCAGGATCGGCGCTCCCACCGCGTACGAGGCGGCGAACGCGGTGCTGGTCTGGCCCGCGAGTGCCGTCGAGAGGTGCAGTTCCCGTCCCACTGCGGGCAGCAGTCCGGCGACGATGAACAGGTCGGTACCGGTTGCGAATGTTCCCAGCGCGAGCAGCCAGACGCGCGGGTCCACCCGCCCGGCGGAGCTCACCGAGCGCATCGGAGTCCTCCTTTCCGGAGACGGTCGGATCAGATGGCGGTGTCCAGCGCGGTGTCCCGCCAGGCGTCGAGCTCCTTGGCGACGGCCTCAAGCTTGCTCTCGACGCGGGCGACGCAGTCCGCGCCGAGCGGCAGGCGCATCGGGGGCGCGTCCGACGCGGCCACGGCGACGATCGCCCGGGCGGCCTTGACCGGGTCGCCGGGCTGCTGGTGGTTCTTCTCCAGCGCCCACTCGCGGGTCTTGCCGACGGTCCCCGCGTAGTCGTCGATCGGGGTGGTGCGGCGCAGCGAGGAGTCGTCGAGGAAATCGGTGCGGAAGACTCCGGGCTCGATGATGGTGACGTGGATGCCGAGCGGGGCGAGGTCGGCGCGCAGGGCCTCGCTGAGGCCCTCGATGGCGAACTTGGTGCTGTTGTAGACGCCCCAGCCCGAGCCGGCGGTGAATCCGCCGACAGAACTGATGTTGAGGATCCGGCCGGCGCGCTGTCGGCGCAGGTGCGGCAGCACCGCCCGGGTGACGGCGAGCAGACCGAAGACATTGACGTCGAAGACCGCGCGCGCCTCGGCGTCCGAGGCCTCCTCCACGGCGCCGAGCAGCCCCCGGCCGGCGTTGTTCACCAGGACGTCGATCCGGCCGAAGCGGTCGACCGCGGCCTGCGCCACCTCCTGAGCCTGCCGCTCGTCGGTCACGTCGAGCGGCAGGGCCAGCACCTCACCGCTGTCCTTGCCGAGCGCGGCGCGCACGACCTCAGGGTCGCGCGCCGTCGCGACGACCTGATGACCGCGGGCCAGCGCCTCCCGGGCGATGTGCAGGCCAAAGCCGCGGGAGCTGCCGGTGATCAGCCAAACGGACATGAACTTCCTCCAACATTCGGTGTGTTGCGGGGACCCGGGGGCCCGGGTCCGTGGACGCCGTTCTCAGGCGCCGGTGTGTTGTGAGAGGAACGAGCCGAGCACCGCGGTGAACCCCTGAGGGTCCTCCGCCAGCGCGTTGTGGCCCGTGTCGATCTCGGCGTAGGACGAACCGGGGATCCCGTCGCGCAGCAACTTCTGCTGGTCCGCTCCGCAGACGCGGTCGTGTGTGCTGGCGAACACCAGCGCCGGCGCGGCGATGCGGCCGAGCAGCGGACGCAGGTCGACGGTGAGGCCGACCTCGAACTGCCGCGTGGTGCCGGGCTGGGCGCTCTCCGCGATCTGCTGGACGAGCTTCTGGTGCGAGGTCTCGTCCGTCGCCGCCCAGTACCGGGGGCCGAGGGTGGCCAGCGGGAACATCTGCGGGACGAGCGAGGTCCCCAACTCCGCGTCGGTGCGCAGCAGATCGAGGCAGTAGCGGAAGTCGGCCGTCATCCGCTCGTCGGTGTACGCCCAGCCGGCGTGCGAGACGACCGAGCGGACGCGCTCGGGATGCTCGGCCGCGAGGAGGAGCGCCACCACCCCGCCGAGGGAGTGGCCGGCGAGGTGGAAGGTGTCGAGGCCGGCGTGGTCGGCCACCGCCAGCACCTCGGCGACCAGGTCGCCCAGGGTCAGCGGCCCGCCGTGGTCGACCGTTCTGCCGGAACCGGACAGGTCCGGGGTGACGACGGTGAACTGCCCCTTCAGGTCCTCGACCTGCTGGGCCCAGGCGTCACCGCGGGTTCCGGTGCCGTGCACCAGCAGCAGAGCCGGGCCGCTGCCGTTGATGGTGTACGCGACGTCGGCATCGCCGCCGCTGATCCGTATCTCCGCACTCGGCATGTCGGGTGCCTCCTTGAGATTGGTCAACTGTCAGACAAGATAGGACCACGAGTTGAGGTTGGACGCAAGTATCACTTTTAACTGAAAGCTAAGTAAGTGAGCAGGGTCTGAGCCGTGCTCAGAGGTGCCACCTGCGCGCCGAACAGCTGTGCGGCGCAGGTGAGGGGCGTATGCGGTGGCCGACGATGGAAGTCGGCGATGCAAGTAGACGCGCGGGTTCAATCTTGACCTCGCATCAATGATTGAACGACTATCACTCCTGCAGCACCGATGCTTCGCTCACACATGAAGGCAGGTACGCCACATGGATCAGCCCGAAGTAGCGTCCGATCGCTCGATCGCTGTCATCGGACTGGGGTGCAGGTTCGCTGGTGCCTCGAACGTCGACGAGTTCTGGGAGCACCTGATCGGCAATGCCGACAGCGTCACGGCGGTTCCGGGCGACCGGTACGACGCGGCCGCGTACCACGCTGCCGACCGGGCCGCGCCGGGCAAGTCGGTATCGGCAAAGGGCGGGTTCATCGACGATCCCTTCGCCTTCGACCCCGGCTTCTTCGGCATCTCGCCCGCTGAAGCCCGCGCCATCGACCCACAGCACCGCGTCCTGCTCCAGGTCGTGTGGGAGGCGCTGGAGGACGCGGGCATCTGCCCCTCCGACCTCGCGGGCAGCCGGACCGGTGTCTTCGTCGGTCAGGCGACCGCCGAATACGGCGACGAGTACCGGCCGCCGACCGAGCAGGACATCCGGCGCACCATCAGCAGCCAGTTGCGGGCGATGGCCTCGGGACGCATCTCGTACGCCCTGGACCTGCGCGGCCCCAGCATCGTGCTGGACACCGCCTGTTCCTCGTCCCTGGTGGCGGTGCACCTGGCCCGGCAGAGCCTGCTCACCGGGGAGAGCGACCTCGCCGTCGTCGGCGGCGCCAACGTGGTCCTCTCACCCCGGGACTCCATCGCCTACTCGCAGGCGGACATGCTCTCGCCGGAGGGGCGCTGCGCGTTCGCCGACGCCGATGCCGGCGGGTTCGTGCGCAGTGACGGTGTCGGTGTCGTGCTGCTCAAGCGCCTCGCGGACGCCCGGCGCGACGGCGACCCGGTACTGGCGGTGCTCGCCGGCAGCGCGGTGAACAACGACGGGCGCAGCAGCGGGCTGCTGGTCAAGCCCTCCGTATCGGGCCAGGCCGAGATGCTCCGCGAGGCCTGCCGCAGCTCCGGGATAACCCCGGCCGACCTCAGCTACGTGGAGGCGCACGGCACCGGCACCTGCGTCGGGGACACGGTGGAACTGTCCGCGCTGGCAGCGGCGATGGGCGCGGAGCGCGACCCGGACCGGCCGCTTCGGACCGGGTCGGTGAAGAGCAACATCGGCCATGCCGAGGCGGCCGCCGGTATCGCAGGACTGATCAAGACCGTCCTGATCGCCCGCAACGGCGTGATCCCCGCCTCGCTCCACCTGAACACTCCACACCCGCTGCTCGACGACCCGGACTCCCCCCTCCACGTGGTCACCGAGAACGAACCCCTCGAAGACCGTGCCGAGACGTACCTCGGGGTCAGCTCCTTCGGCCTGTCGGGAACCAACGCCCATGTCGTCGTGGGCCGTTACCCTTCCGGCCCCACTGCCGAGGCCGCACCCGCCGCCGCGGACGAGCGCCCCGAGCTGCTGGTGATCAGCGCTCGTTCGCAGCGGTCCCTGGAGCGGCTCGCGGCGGCCTACGCCCGCCATCTGCGGCCGGGTGGCGCGGGCCGTCAGGAGCCCCTGCGCGACATCTGCGCCGCGGCCGCACTGCGCCGCGACCACCACCCGTACCGGATGTGGGTGATCGGCGGCAGCCACGAGGAGGTCGCCGACCGGCTGGAGGCGCTGGCGGCCGGCGAGGAGATCGCCGACGGCGGACGCGGCGAGGCCGGCTTCGGCGCGGAGCGGCAGACGGTGTTCGTCTTCCCGGGGCAGGGCGCGCAGTGGCCGGGCATGGGGCGCAGGCTGCTGGAGGCCTTCCCCGCCTTCCGTGACCGTATGGCCGAGTGCGATGCCGCGATCCAGGCGGAACTGGGCTGGTCCGTCATCGAGTTGCTGAAGCGCGAGCAGGAGGACTTTCCCACCGAGATCGACGTGGTCCAGCCGGCTCTGTGGGCGATGGAGGTCTCGCTGGCCTCCCTCTGGCGGGATCTCGGTGTCAGCCCTTCGGCATGCATCGGGCACAGCATGGGCGAGACGGCCGCCGCCGTGGTCGCCGGCGCTCTGCCGGTGCGCGACGCGGCCGCCGTCATCTGCCGCCGCAGCCGACTCATGCGCCGGCTCGGCGGTCGGGGGCGGATGCTGGCCACCGACCTGTCCCCGGACGAGGCCGAGCTGGTCGCCGCCCGGTATCCCGGCCAACTGTGCGTCGCGGTGGAGAACTCACCGCACTCCACCGTCCTCGCCGGAGATCCGGAAAGCCTCGGCAGGCTCGCCGAGGGCATGGCGGAGCGCGGTCGGCTGGCCCGGTTCGTCAACGTCAGCGTGGCCTCCCACTCCCCGGACATGGACGCGCTGCGGTCCGAGCTGCTCGACGCCCTGACCGACATCGAGCCGTGCGAGACGTCGCTGCCGCTCTACTCCACCGTGCGTGCCGAGTCCGTCCCCGGGACGGCCCTCGACGCCGGGTACTGGATGGACAACCTGCGGCGCCCCGTGCGGTTCGCCGGTGCCGTGGCGCAGCTCGCGAAGCAGCAGGAGAGCGTCTTCCTGGAGATCAGCCCGCACCCGCTGCTGACCTCGGCCGTGGAGGAGACCCTGGACGCGATCGACACCCCGTCCCTCACCGTCGCTTCCCTGCACCGCAAGGAGCACGAAGGCGTCGAGCTCGCCCGCGCGGCCGGACGTCTCCACGCCGCCGGTGCCGGCATCGACTTCTCCCGCTGGTTCCGGGGCGCGGCCCGCCCCGTGCCACTGCCCCGGTACCCCTGGGACAACGAGCACCTGCGGGAACCGGCAGCCCTCCCGGCGGCCACCGGTTTCACCTATGAACGACCGCTGGACATCGAGGAGTCGGGGGTGTCGTTCCGCGGCACGGCCGTCATACCGCCGATGCTGTACGTCGACGCCGTCCTGAGCGCGGTGCGTTCCGAACTCGGCGGACCACACCGCCTTGAGGACATCGCACTGACCGGAGAACCGGTCGACCGCCGACAGG
>Ga0307507_10012433_pt1 | contig 10516 bp, 14 predicted proteins | sample 7_EM_MG_FD_207223 | JGI IMG/M metagenome (GOLD analysis project Ga0307507, IMG submission 207223) | Populus trichocarpa ectomycorrhiza microbial communities from riparian zone in the Pacific Northwest, United States - 7_EM | ecosystem: Host-associated > Plants > Roots > Unclassified | place... | reverse complement strand
CAAATGGATCTGAATAAAGAGGCACAGTCCTTGTTACTCGAGTTTTTGCGCGACTACCTCTCCTTCCCAACATTCCCCCCCTCCCCCCTTGACGCAAGATACTGCAAGCGACGCTATCGTCCTCCGATATACAAGGTCTTAGAGATTCTCGTCCAGTACGAGTTCAAAGCTACGTCCTAGTAAGGATGGTTGACTCAATGGTTTGCGGTTTAGCTTCTTCCCATCGTAGTTTTGACTGCGAACAACGCTGGCGAACGTAACTCGTTCATAAAGCCTCTACAAATTCCTTCCATCACGCTATCCTCCAATGGTTCTCTCGCATCTCGCCGTCTTAGCTGAACACCTGGAAGGAAGCCATTACGTTCATCACCATTAGCTGGGCCATCAGTCTCGCCCCTTGTCATCATCGACGACGCCGACCACGATAACGAATCAGACACCCCCTCCAAGCCAGAGGTGATCGGATTAGCCCAACTCCCTGCGAAAACATTGGTTCCGAGACTCAAGTCTCCCGAGGGTGTCATGCCTATTCCTGATCGTCGCCTTTCAATAGCCTGGGACGCTTCACAAAACTCAACTTTGTCGCCGTTGGATACGTTGCGTCGTCCGGAGAAACACAGATTAAAGCGTCCGCGGAGCGCCCACCCTCCTGCAGACGCCTATAAATTTTCTTCCCCGCAGGTGTGGAAGTGCATCATGTTCTGCTCATGACGCCTTCGTTATTTTGGTCCTGTACCGTAGTTTTAAGTTTTTCATTCTTTTTCATTTATTTTTATTCATCTCGAGCTTGTTACTAAAAAGTCGAGAGTTGGTGCAAGGTTTTATTTTGTCAGGAAACACTTCATTTCGACGTTGCCTGTGCAAAAGCTCACTAGTCAAATGACGTGATCTCTGGCATCTTGCTGCAAACGCCTTCCTTGGATGACATCATCGCCGGCAACTTCTTTGATCACTATATCCTCACTTCAACTTGAAGGATTCTGGATTGGAAGACTCTTTTTTTTGTATGCACAGTTTTCGTTCATTTTTCGTTTTATTTTGTTCTTTTACTTTTAACATCTTCTCATGGGACTGATACCTTTTCTGAGAGCTGGATGGTAGGGTGGAGTTGTCGATGGCTGGGACGCTTGCATTGAGGGCGGCAATGTGCACATAAATAAGCTTCCTGCACTGTCGTTCAATTCCCCGAGTAATCCCCAGCTTGAAGATTTGGTTGAGGAAACATATGGGAGGCATAAGTTTTATTTCTTTTGTTTGTTTACATTTATTTTTTGATGTCCTTCTTTCTATAATTAGAATCTTTGGGGACCGGCAACATGAGAGAACATGTTGGATGCCTTGTGATTATTCTTTGTGTATAAAAGGTGTCCTCCCACCTGTCGAATGGAGCATCATTCTTTCCCTACTCTTATATTTTGTCCCCCTCTAAGAACATCAAGAATTTCAAGACTTTACCTTCACAACGTACTTCAGACTTGTCCCCTCTTGACATCCATCATTGTCTCTGATGTATCTCTTCAAGAACTTACTCTTACACATACAAGTACCCAACATGACACATCTAGTTGACCAGACACATGTTCCCTCAATGACGCTTATAGGCCTCTTATCTGTGCATACTCACACACTTTGATGCTGAGTGCCTTCCATCATTCCTTTGTCCCTTTTCATTCCTTCTTTTCTTCCTCCCACTTATTTCGGTAGATGACTGGTTTCTGTCTCTCATTGTTGAACGTATGTTCTTCCACACAGGACTTTTCAGAATCCATTACTGACGATAGCACCCTATGTCACATGACCTCCTCTAGCCTCTCCTCATGTCGACCTCACTCCTTTTACATAGATCCAACTGCTATCCGTAGCGAGCCAACTCATCTCCTGGACTCCAAACTGCATTCACTTCCTTGCCTACTATGGACAATTCATGGTACATTGCCTCCCCTTATGACCTTACACCTCGTTTTACTAGATTAGGCCTTGCTTCATCAGGTGTGGTCCTCCCAGTTTCTGCAAAGGCGCATCATTCCTGCAAACCCTCAACCTTACACTTACATTCTTCCCCATCCTCCAGTACCCTGAAACCTCGATCCATGATACCAAACAGACTTGTCAGAAGTGCTGGATCAACTCACTCAAACTCTGTCATCCATTTGACAAGCAGTATGCCAAGCCTAACTCTGTCATCGAGCAACGGGTCAGTCACTGACAGTGGCCCACTGACACCCAGCCCCACAAGTATGACAGATCTTTTGGCACCCAGCTCTGCAAGCATGATGGACATTTCATCGCACACATCAGACTGTCAAGGACGACGAAAGTTCTCATTCTCCTGCATGTGGAAGAACTCTTTGGTGCATGTTAGGAGCCTATGCTTAAAGTCTACACACATGAATCCCTATATCCCTTGAAAAGGAGATCATTCTCGCTGGTAGCCCACATGAACCCTTTGTTCTATCACAGGCTGTGGACTCTAGCACTCCTAATAAGACAAGTTTCCTTGATGTGGAGGAGTTGGCGGTTCGAAATGAGCCACAGTCCACCCCCAAGCCTGAGCCCTTACCTAGTAGAGGAGGGGCGATCAAGAGGATGTGGAAGACATTGGCCAGTGGCACTGGGAATTGCTGTTGAAACTGAGCGATTTGGACTTGAGTGTACATATATTATATCTCTTGTATTTATAATTACACTCATTTGTCACTATAGACTTCTCCAACATAGATATTCCCTGGATTTTGAATACACCTGCCATACAATACCAAGTTCCCTTTGTCTTGCTTTCACAAAAACGTACTACAAAAATGCAAGATGGGTTTCTACCCCCTGTAGTCTTTGGTCTGGCCCCCCTTATATGGGTACCGATTCAATCCCCAAAATCAAACTACTGATCCAACTAAATATGAAGTACTGATTCAACCTTAATGAAACTACAAACCCAACCCAGGTTTATGATGTACTGATTTAACCCCCTATTTCCAAGTTCTTGAAGTACTGATCCAACTCAAATTTCTAAAACTCAACTACTGACACAACCCTGCTTTTTGAAGCTCTTAAAATACTGATATAACCCTGGTTTTTGATGTTCTAATACAAGCCTTCTTTTTAATGTTTAACTACTGATCCAACCCTGTTTTTTAAAGGTCTTGGTTTTTGAGGATCCTAAACTAATAATATGCCCCTGGTTTTTGAATTCTTAAACTATTGATATAACTCTGGTTTAAGATGTTCAGGTTAAAACCCTGGTTCTTGAAGTTCAACCACTGATATAGCCCTGGTATTTGGAATTTTTAAATTACTAATAAACCCTGCTTTTTAAAGTTCTTGAACTACTGATATGACCTAGGTTTTACTAGTGCTGATCACTGGGTCAATTCTCATATAGTTTACAAAGTACTGAGCCATCTTCTATTGTAGTTTAAATAAGTACTGATTCAGCCTCTAGTAGTAGTATCTCCCATGAAAGTACTGATTCAGCCCCTAAAAATGTTCTATGAAACTACTGATCCAACCCTGGTTTTTCCAATTTCCTAATTTGGATACCTCTCATCAGCTGCATGCACCTGCTATCAACTATTGTAATCTTGACTCTGTACCACCATCTCCTCTCCATACTATGGGTAAAGGTCACAAGAAACATCAGGTAGGTCTGTTAGATTAATTCATTTCTTGTCTAATATCACTGATGTGAGATAAATAATACTCAACATTGAATTCTGAAGGTGCACATCCTTCCAAGGTCAAAGATCATGCTAAGAGCTTTAAGAAGGTAGAAAGTACATGGAAATCTATCTAACATGTGTATTTTAGCACAAGCACCAGCAGATCCTTGACTCAGATGACAACATGAACATTGATGACCAGAATAGTGATCCTGGCTTGCAGCCAAAGGCTAAGAAATTAAAGCCTCCTGTTCAGGTCCAGTATTTATATTTCTTTGATGCTAGACTCTGAACTGAGATCTGTATATAGCCCACTCACAAAAAACCTGGTTGTCCATCGAAAACAGATCAGAAGACTAGAACTGATCCTATTGCCAATGACCGGCACAACATTGCAACTTCTCAGTTTCTTCAGCCTGTTACACCTCCTAAAAAGGCTGGAAAGAAAGATACTACTGGAATAGGGTGTGGAGCACATCCTCGGAGTAAGCATGTGATCTATAGATTAGTCATTGAGTACAGTAGTAGAGGAGGCAGGAGGTGGAATCATCATCACTTAACCATGAATCCACGTCATAGGAAGCACTCTCACCCTGTCCACCTGGTGATGAGAGCATGCTTCTTACTTTAACATGCATATTTCTTCCATCTAAAACATCCTCTCACACCACTGCTTTAAACCCGTCATCCCACGTCAATGTCACACCGTCCACTGCCACTACGTTCGACACCCAGCGTCTAACAGCTTATTGCCTCTGAAATCAGCTTGTGCCATAAATGTGTTTCCAATGTTTATCAAGCACATCAACTGCAAACCTCACACAAAACAACCTGGTGCCCAACACGTCCTGGAAAAGCCAACCGAGAGCCAACGGAAGATTCATTCCCTGAGACTGTGCAGCAACCATTACACCCTTGTCCAGCACAGCACCTTCAGGCACTTCAACACCCTCCACTGAGAGCTCTCTTGTGCTCTTGGTACCAGATCTCATCTCCCTGATTGAGGATCCCTTCGAGTCACCATTGAACCCACAACTAGAATCCTCACAGGAGCCTGCCCAGCTCAAACCTATTACACCACACAAGCCCACCGCACCAATCATGTCGATTCCCACCATGGTCCATAGCTTCAGTGGCGAACCCGACGACGATGTTCAACCTGGAGAATTCCTCAAAACCTTCTGGCGCTTCACGACTTACGCCTGCATCACAGAAAGTGCCCTCATCATTGAATCATTCGGGGACCACCTCAAATATGTGTCCCCAGCGGACGAATGGTTCCAGGAACTGGATACCAAGGACCTTGCTTGGAAGGATGTTGAAGCAGCATTCCTAAGCCGCTTCCCACCAATCAAGAGGGCTAAGAGGACAGAGACCGAGCTGGAAAGGGAGTTGTGTGAGATGAGATTGAAGGTGGAGGATCTAGGAAAGAAAGAGAAGTATGTGGGGGAGGATGTATACACTCACGTCATATTTGCAGAAAAGGCTCTTAGCCTGGCGAAACAAGAAAAAATCAGCACTGGCTCGAATTCAATCTGGAAGGTCCGCGACAAGCTCCCAGACATCATATGACAGAAGGTCAAGGAAACCTATCCGACCTGGACCGAATTCTGCACCACTATCAAAGGGGTGGAAATGGCCCATATATGAGACAGGGTGAAGAAGCATCAAAGAGAGAAGGAGGAGAGGGAAAAGACTGACACGGCAATTGCTGGGTTACAGCACATGCAGCAGCTACAACGCCGTACACCAGCCATGCCCTTGTCCCCGATGTTGGCTGTCAGTCAAACTATGCAAGCAACGACCCTTGGGGGTCAACACAGCAGCCAGCCCATGACGCGCAACACCACACAAGCTGCCACCAACAACACAAACCTGTTCACAAGCCAGTCAGGTGGCCAAGGCACCCTTTTCCATCCACCGCCACTGCCAGGAAAAACCAGCACAGGCTTCATGGGCAGACTAAGCTGTCTAATCAATGCCTATGCATGGCGAATGGATCTATTGTGCACTTGCAGGTGGTATGGAAGGGGATACTGGAGTTAGGGGGAATCTGGGCTGATGGAGAATTCAAAGTCTTTGATAGTGGGGGCAGTTGGGATTTCCTGTTCAGGAAGCCTCTGCTGCACCATTTCAAAGCACTGCATGACTTTGACACAGACACTGTCACTATCTGATCTGCGCACGAATCAGTCCAGTTATGCAACAGTGCTGAAAATTGCACCCTGAAGACACCCACAGGCATTAGCCTCACATTGGATGTGGAACAGCAGGAACTCTCAGTAGGGGGCTCTTCGAGTGTGAATCCCCCTTCGAGGCAAGTCCCGCAGATGGACATCTCAACACTTTTAGTTCAGAATGACGAGTCACATTTTATTTCAGGTTGTACAGACAATGTGCTAGGAAGGACAGAAGAATACCCACAACAAGAAGGTTACCCCACAAAGGTGGATGATGAAGCTGTGAAAGAAGCCACCGGGGAAGGAAGTTCTGATGGGGAGCAAGCTGTAGAGTCAGACCAGGAGCAGCAGAGGATAGAGCAGGGTATGAACCAGGGGGGAGGTAGCATACCCCCCTCGAGGGAAGTACAAAATCAAAGTGCCACTTCCGAGGAGGCAAAGGAAACTGACGATTCACATGTTGTAGTTTCAGATGATGCTGTCAACACTGCAGAGAACCCCAAACTTGCAGAAGACACCCTTGCACGCCAAACCAATCTACCACTGATGGAGAGTGAAGATCTTAATGGGGGGAGTGAGCAACCCCCCTTGAGGGGAGTACTGAACTACCTTGTTGATCATAATGAGATCATGCCAGCTAACATGCCATGTCTTGTTTTGCCAGTAACTGAGGCCATGGAGACCTCACCAGAGGATGCAATTTACACATGCCAAACTGAGCCCTTTTTACCAGCATGTGTGGTGAAAATACTGGAGTTGGTGGAAATAGGCAAGGATGTAACTGACACTCAGTGCCAGGAGGTTAAATGTCTTATTGCGGAATACACGGACTGCTTTGCGTTATCACTTAGTGAAGTCAATCTTGTTCCTGGCGTGGTTCACAAGCTTGACATACCTGAGAGTGCAACATTCCGCATGAAAATACCACAGTGCTCCTTCAACCCTGACCAAAGAACTTTTATGGCAGCCAAGGTCCAGGAGATGTTGAAAGGGGGTATTATACGCCCCATGCATCCAGGGGAGGTATGTTGCATGGCACCGTCAGTGCTAGCCCAAAAGGCACATGAGAATACAGGCTTGTCTTTGGATGAGCTCAAGCATAAAGTCAATGATGAGTGCATTAACTATGGCCTACCTGCAGCGTTCGATCTTCCACCACATCCACCACCATCCAATGATTATTCTGCACCAATACCCCCCAAGAAATGGCATCTTTGCCAGGATTTCGGCGAAATAAACAAGGGAACAACCATTGCCCTGGTGCCCCAGGGCGACATTCATGCCAAGCAGCTTTGTTTATCAGGGCACAGGTACCTTCATGTATTCAACTTTGCAGCTTGGTTCTATGGAATTGCGATTCATCCAGATTCACAACCATATATCACATTTTACGTTGAAGGCCTTGGGTATTTTGCCTATGAACGAATGCTGTTCGGAATTACAGGAGGTCCCTTGGAATTTGGACACATGGTAGCCAAGCGCTTGCATGATCTCATTACGGATGGTACTTATGAGAACTTTGTTGATGATGGTGGTTCAGCAGCAGATTTGTTTGAAGAGGGCATGGCGAAGCTTTGACGAATATTGGAGCGGGTTCGCAAGGAGAAGTTGTCACTCTCCCCCAGTAAATTGCGTGTATTCATGACGGAGGTGGTTTTTGCTGGAGCACACATTGGACCTGGACCCTAGAAGTACCTGAAGATGTGTCACACCTAGAAGGTTTCCTTGGCCTCACAGCATACTTCAGGGACTTGGTTAAAGGGTATGCAGCACTGGAGAAGCCCCTTTGTGATCTGTTACATGTGGTAGACATTCCAAACGGCACAAAAAAGGCTGCTTACCAGCGGATTATGAAAGCTTATAAGCTTCAACCACACTGGAAGGAGGAGCACACAGCTACCTTCATTAATTTAAAAGCACGGCTAGTCTCAGAACCAGTCCTCACAGCACCCTGCTTTGATGGCACACATTTCATCCTCATGACTGACACATGCAAGGATGCCTTCACGGGGGTTCTTTCACAGAAAATCTCAACAATGCTACCCAGAGGAAAAGAAGTTACTCGGCTCCACCCTATTGGCTTTGCATCCAAATGGACGTCATCGTCGGAAGAAAAATATAAGCTGTTTCTGCTTGAATTTGCTGTGTTAAAATATTCCTTTGACAAATTTTCCGATGTCATCTATGGCTACCCTGTTGAAGTGGAAACAAACTGTCAGGCATTGCATGACATTCTTCTCAGTGATAAGTTGAGCGTGACACATGCATGTTGGAGAGACAGGGTGTTAGCACACAATATAGTGGATGTCTGCCACATTCCTGGGAAGATAAACATTGCAGATGGTATTAGCCAGCAGTATGAAGGAATGGACAAGAGCCCGGGTGATGGCAGCGAGTGGACCGTCATGCCAGACTGGGAGGAGACAACAGGATTGGTACATGATCTGTATCATGTGGCAGAGTCACTTGACTTAACAGTGTTACAAGAAAGGTTCAAGGGTGAACCACTGTTCCTTGACATTATTGACGCCATTATCGGCCTCTCTTCCAATAACGTGACAGTATGGGAGAAGAAAAGGGCCCAGCACTGAAAAACCCAGTACATGTTGGATGAAGGGAAGTTATGGTTTGTTGGTGGAGGTAGTGGTACATGGGCAAGGGCCAGATGCGAGTGCATGTCCAAAGCAGAAGCAGTTGAGTTGGCATGGCTAGAGCATGAGCAAGGGGGTCATTGGCACTGGGATGCGATCAAGCTCTCATTGGCGGATCGATACCATAGCCCGAAAATGGACGAATCAATCATAAAGGCCATCATGGACTGCCTGCATTGCAAGAACTTTGGAGGTATGCACCTCCACTCCCTCTTACAGCCAATCATTTGATGCCATCCATTTGAATTGTTGGCAGGTGACTATTTATCACTTCTGGTCGGTAAAGGGGGCTACCACATGGCTGGAATTTATTTGGACACATGCTCACAACATGTGTGGGGCTACAAGTTCAAGACTCATGGGACCGCGATGATGACTAACAAGTCACTTACCGATATCTTTCACAACTTCGCTCCCCCAGAAACTTTTATGGCAGATGGTGGTAAGCATTTCAAGAATCGGGATGTCAAGGAAAATTGCGAGCGCTGGGGAACAAAACTGCACACTGTTGCAGCGTATTCACCATGGGTTAACGGTCTGGTGGAGGGCACCAACAAGCTTCTCTTGTATGTGTTGGCAAGGCTATGCGCTCCTGAGGTCGGTGAGGATGGTTGGCAAGCTACTACATGGGATAAGTTACCTGCAACGTGGCCTGATCACTTCGATAAGGCCATCCGTATTCTCAACTGGAGGATTCTGCCCACTCTCAAATTTTGCCCAAAGGAGATTTTGTTGGGGTTAGTGGTCAACACATCCAAGGCACCTGTGGAAGTAAGCAGCTCTTTCCTAACTCCATCTGACATTGACAACCACATGACATATGCAGCCCAACAATGACTCAATGGGTATGCGGAGGCAGTTCAGCATGCAGTCTGGCATAAAGCTGCATTCGATCACAAAGTCCTAAAATTGAAGGCAGGCATGGTGGAATTCAAAAACGGCCAACTAGTACAGATTTACAGGAATAAAATAGCGCTAAAACTCGGCACAGAGTGCAAGCTGATGCCCTTGTGGTCTCCCCCACGCTGCGTCACAGAACGCCTGCTAAACTCATACAGGCTCGAGACATTGGAAGGTGTGCCACTAGATGGACTGTTTAATGCAAGACGCCTTCGAGGTTTCTTGCCAAGGGAAGGAACGGAATTGGTGACACAGCAGAAGATGGTAGAAGAATGGCTCACCTCTCAGGGTTCAGAAGCAGAGGGTCCAATGGTAACTAAGGTCACGGCATCGCCGGATGGAGGGAGTGAGGAAACACCTGATGACGATTCGGAAGAATTGGATGTAGGAGACGCAGGATTGGAGGATTTGGAGATGAATGTCCAGGGCAGAGAGGAGGATTGGAATGAGGCAGGGTTTTTCTATGAGGATGAAGAAGATGAAACACAAGAGGAAGAAGATCTGGGGATTGGTGCAAGAGTAGCAGTGAGGAGGCAAGGATGCCTCCATAATGGAGGGGGGCAGATGGAATAGGGTGTGGAGCACATCCTCAGAGTAAGCACGTGATCTATAGATTAGTCATTGAGTACAGTAGTAGAGGAGGCAGGAGGTGGAATCATCATCACTTAACCATGAATCCACGTCATAGGAAGCACTCTCGCCCTGTCCACTACTGCAAATCAATACACTCCCCAGGCTGCTCAGATGGTTCACTTCAGTATGCAAACATTGATTTGGCAGATTCCAGTTGTAGAAGAATCAGTTTGACAGCCATGCCATGGAACTGCTGATTCTTCAGAGATGAGACCTCTGAATATGATCAAACAAAGAGAGAGAGATATGGATGGAAATGTCTAGGAAAAACTGGAACAGCTGTTTTATGCAAGCTTTTCCAGGATTGGGTGACATCTTTTGTTCTCAAATTTTAAAATGCTGACACTAAATATGGTAAGCAAACAACACAGGGTTGAAACAGTACTTTGATACATCAAAATCCAAGTTGAATCAGTACTTTAAATCCATCAAAATCCAGGTTGAATCAGTACTTTCATTATACAAAGTCTGGGTTAAATCAGCACTTCAATGCATC
>Ga0307507_10012432_pt1 | contig 10517 bp, 7 predicted proteins | sample 7_EM_MG_FD_207223 | JGI IMG/M metagenome (GOLD analysis project Ga0307507, IMG submission 207223) | Populus trichocarpa ectomycorrhiza microbial communities from riparian zone in the Pacific Northwest, United States - 7_EM | ecosystem: Host-associated > Plants > Roots > Unclassified | place... | reverse complement strand
TGCCAAGGGTACCCCCTTTCCAGGTAGAAGAGATGGCTGGAAAGAGATAGGGGTCATATTCAAGAGGTACCCTGAATGTGGAGTGAATGAGTGGTGCATCTGGAGATGCGATGGTGTTGTGAGCTGCATCAGGAAGCATGGGGTGTAAGGTTGTGTAGCCAGTAGCGTCTGGGGTAAGGCTGTATGGCTAGGGTACCTCCTGACTCACCTGGCGCAAGCGAAGGCGGCAACCCAGTTCTGGGTGCACCTAACGTTAAGGGCGCAAAGTTACTGTACCTGGTATCCTGACGCAACAGCGGTGTGCCTGACGCAAGGTATGTTTTTGCTGATGTAGACAACCGGGCGGTGGACTTTGGGCTGGAAAATATGACAATGTGGGGAACATGGATGGATGTTCTCCGTAGATGTCTACTACTAGAGGCAAATCACGACCTTGAAATTGAACTCCGGTGGATCCGAACGAGCGAAAACAAGCTAGCAGATGCGCTCTCACGATTTGACTATAACAGGATAGCAAACCTCGCACCACAGTTAGTAGATCCCCCCTGCAACCTCTGAGCACGTGAGTTCTTGACATTCAAAGGACAGAATTATCAGCGATAGCGGCATACTACCTTTGGCGGCGTCTTGCACCAACCACCCGACAAAATTATAATACCCCAAGCTCACGCTTTACCATATTCTGCCACCTAGCCGGCTACCGGCATCAGAATGGATCCTGCTTTCCTGGACAAGCCACATGGTTGCTTGAATGGGTATGTTCACTAGCGGGTACAGTAAAAGTTAAAACAATGAAGCTATACCTCTATGGCATGATCCTACCAACTAGACCTCGGATTAGAGTCTAGCGCCTTCGCAGACCAACAATTGGAAAGAGCTCTCCAGGGAATTAAGCCCGATCACTTCGGGCCAGACCGCTGCGAACGCCCACCCCTTACTCGCCCGTACCAGCTTTGAATACTCAACGGGATTGGCAATAATAGCTACGATGAGCTGACCCTTCATGCGGCCTTTACCCTTGCCTTTGCCGCTTCTCTAAGAGTAGGACAATTTACATACCGCCAGACAGACCTAGACATTGGCCCTTGCTTCCGCAATTGGTTTCTTACCAAGAGTAGTATCCAGTGCATCGCAGGTGGAGCTCCCATGTAACTCACAGTCCCATCATCCAAAACGGACCCTTTTAGACACGGAATTCAACTCACTATTGCCGCCAGCAGTGATTCTGCTTGTCCTGTCACCGCTATGAAAAAGATTACACGTATCGATTCATACAGGCCCCCACACGCTCCTCGTTTCTGCATTGGACCATACGAGCAACGCCCATTCACACGCAACTATGTGGTTCAGAGGTTACGGGAACTGGCGATAGAGGCAGGTCTAGGTTATGCAGCCTGGAATGGCCATAGCTTCAGGAGAGGCGCAGCGACTTGGGCAGCGGAGATGGGAATCATTGACGACCAAATTCAGATACTGGGCCACTGGAGGTCGGACGCTTACAAAATCAACATCGGGTACTCTAGGGAGCAACGTATCGCACTCTCACACAGGTTCCAGCAAGCAAGATCAACAATATAACCTCAGAGATGGCCCCTGCCTGACCTGACTGGGAAGATCGATGTTTGACACCGTGACGGCAGGCATAACCCGGCAGCCTCCCCCCGGAGGGCTACCTGCCTCCATTTCCGACACATTGGTGCCAACCATCTCACGCCATAAGGGCAGCAATCCACCCACACCAATGCCTCCGACTGTGGAAACCGAATTCTGGGAAACTGGGGAAGAGAGAAGAGTTACGCTTTGTATTAGATAGTTTTCAATCTATATCCTTTGGGTTTTTGAGAAATTGGCTCCCGCTTTACTTCTTCTTTTCCCATCGTCACTTCTATCACGATAACCTCGACTGCGTTCCTTCTCTTTCCGTATAACCTCACTTATCTATTCTGTCTCATTCTCTTCTTTTCTTGCCTCTTCCTGCTTTTTCGTTTTTATTCACTTCTCTTGCCTTCACCTTGACCTCTTTTCTTCCCGCCCGGCTTTCGCTTCTTTCTCCGACTTTCACATTATTTTGCTGCCCTTTATGCCAGAGAGAATGAATTCTAGATATGTAGCTATTGTTCCTGATAGCAAAAGTCATGCTATCGGTGACATGACTAAGCGCCGGTAATTCGCAATGATTCAAGAAGATAATTGATAATAGTATCGTGTTCTCTTAGTAAATCTGTGGGACCCGAAGGCCTGGAACGAAGGTTGGAGCTTGAAGGGGATGCAATCTCAAGCCGCCGCATTTCCCCAACTGGCATTCTCGATTCGAGGAAATCCCCCGAACCTAAAAAGTCCAACTTCCACACTCTATGCACCCAGCTTTCCTCTCCCGCCTCCGGAAGTGAGATCAATCTAGCATGTACTTGGGTATCCACCCCCCCTCCCCAATTTCCTCCATCCCCCATTGCAATTAAGCAGGGCAATATTATGTAGGGCCTACTTTCAAACAACCTTTGTAGCCTCCGGGAAGCCGAGGCTCGTGCTCTAAGTGCGTGCGAGGTTTGTCGTAAGTGCCATACTTCCGATTGGAAACCTCCTCGAGAAGCCTCTTAAGCCATTAAGTGCACAAAAGCCTTAGTTACTCAAAAGCCTGTAAACCTCTTATACTCACCAGAGGCAACTTTAACATCTGCCAGGACTATGTCCTGCATACAGGATAGAACTGTGCGGCGAGGGCGACTCCTCGCACTACCATACTACCATCCTACGGAGGTGAGGCTTTTCTAGGTAGTTTTCGATTACAGTTAGGAAAAGGACTGGGAGAAGAAGGGCGGAGCAGATGATCGGTGCGCCGGGGGCAGGGGGCAAAGCGCTGCGCTAGAGCGCGGAATTGTGGATGCAGGAAAGGAGCGGAAGTGCCGTAGTGGCAGTTCTCGTAGTGGGGGTCTTACGCTACGCAACGAGGAGAGGCTCCAGTTGTGGCAGCACATCCACCCCGGTGCCACGCGGCTATACAGAGCAGAAGAGGGGGGAAGTATCTGAAGAGGTTGCGGAAGTGATGCTGGATTGTCGGGAGCTTTCAGAGAGAGGAGAGTGTCTAATTCGAAGTAGAGGTTTCCTTCACTTACAGGAGGAATGCGCCAGTAGCGTCTAGTGCTAGTAATAGAGTAAGATGAGGGGGAGTGGGTGTGGTGGGAACGTAGAGGCGCGGAGTCGTAGCGGGGACTAGATGGGGGATGCGGAGGTTAATGTTGTGCTGCTGAAACCCCTACAGGTGCTGCGAGTCAGAGTTTCTGGAGTACCCAAATTGAGGGGTCTCCCGAACTCCCAATGACAGAAGGAAGCGCAAATTGCGTTGTTCTTGTTCATGTTGCAGGCAGTTGGGATTGCTGTTGTGGTCGCCGGGCTGTTGTCAGTGCTGTGAAAGGCGCTAAATATTTCAATCTACCGGAGTTACGCTTTGAACACATGAGGATTTCATCCCACCAATAGAACCTCCCCCGTGAATATGTGTTCCTGTCTTCACCTCTGCCCCTCAACCTACAGGTCCTTATTTCCTAATAATTCCGTGACCTGCGCAACGCTAAAGTGCGTATCAAAAGTGTGCACATGTTTGTGGCTTCCCCACCATCTGATGCCTGATGAGTGTCTCGGCGCCCGCCCGCTTGAACTGCAACCTTGAGCATGAGTATGGTATTGTAGAGTAACACACGATTCTTGGGTAATAATTACTGGCTTCGCGGGTAGATACCAAAAGTAGCTTTGAACGGTACCATAGTAACGTTTCACACATTTCTGATTCTTTGGAATGTGTCAAAATAAAGCAAAAAAGAAAAATAGTCTAGGCAAGGACTACTCATGCCACCGAGTGCTAAGGTAGTCACGTGATCATCGATTCAGAAGATTCCTCAACATTGCAAGTGCGCAGGATATTCAAAGGAAAGCCTCCTCCATTCTCCTATTGAGCTATCAAAATCGTTGGTAAATCTCGATGGAAGATCACGTGATTTACTTAGCACTCGGCCGCATGAGTACAGTACTAGTACAGTACTTGTAGAGGTTCAACATAAGGCTACCACTGGCACATGTGGATCTCCTTAGAGCTTCTGGCGGGATCTGTTGTCAGGCGTTTGTGTGACTTAACGAGTGTTCGGCCATTGCCCATTAATCACTCGAAATAAGAATACCGGGAAGCCAACGTACTTGCGGCACTGGGGATTTCGATCATCAGATCCATGCTATCTGCTCGATCCTATTGTGCGTGCACAAAATTAACCGAACAAGAACGGAGAGGAAAAACTTCAGTTATGATAAGACGCCTCTCCCCCATCAACCTTACCATACATATAACCAAAATAAAAATAAAAAAGCAGTATTTGGCTTAATGGCACAGAATAGGAGGCTTACGGTACAGCGGTGTATCAAAATAACGTGAAAACTCGTACCTCGCAACCAAGTACCCTAGCATTATAACAGCCATAGTAATTCGGGCAACCTCAACAACAAAAAATAAAATGCATTTAGCGTTGCTTACAAATACTGGGGACCAAAGGTGCTCTTCCTAGCCGTCCCTTTCCTTCCACCCTCGTCGTCGTACTAACCCTCTCAAAATGATAGGAAAACTCCTCGCCCTCTGTGAGTCGGTCTACAACTGGAAACTCTGCATCCACGAAGAACTCCCCAACTGGCCCCACCCTTCGGGCACCTTCACCCTCCTTGGCGACGCTGCCCGCGCCACGCTACCATCACTAGCTTCGGGCGCAGGCATATCGCTCGAGGACGCCGCCGTCCTACGCGAGTGTCTTTCCCGCATATCCTCAAAACGCGACATCTCGCCAGCTCTGTCAGTATACGAAACATGCCGGAAGAAGCGCACGACTCGGGTAGTGCAGCGGGGCAATATCTAGAGGTGCCTTTGCCACCTACACGATAGACCGGAGCAGCAGAAGAGAGCCGCGAAGATGAGGATGGTGCAGACCCCGGCTGGGGAGTGTCTCGCTTGGAGGGATCCATAATTTGGGCCCTGGTTTTGCGGGCATGAGGATTGAGGGATGCAGAGGCGCATTGGCCGGATGAAGTAGGGAAATGGAGGGTTGGAGGAAGAAGAGATAAGGGGAAGTTTAGTGTGAATTTGTAGACGGTGGAGGGGGGGGACTATGGATTCTATACGCTTCGTTTCCTTTTTTTTTCTCTCTCGCTCAAGTTGCTTGTATCTGTTATTTCTCTTTTTTCATACTGTACTACCCATACCATTTGGGACAGAGATGAATCGCTGACTGAGTTTTTTAGGTCAGTGTGCTTGGGACAGTCTATACTGACACAAAATCAAATGGGACAAACGACAATTTAAATTGTCATCAATAATGTGGTATTCCTTTTTGGCTGTTTTTTATGCTATGTCTTATTGTTCCTGTATACAGTAGTTGTCTTAAATGATACTCAAGTATATGGAAACTAAGCACTGAGTTAGTGGTATGGACAGTGTATGCAAAGAATACAAAATACGCAATAGCATTAACCTAATTTTCCATAATACAGATGAGTATAATAGAATTATTTTTTCAACCATAACTGATAAGAGTGCAAACACAAAAACTACTAATATTTGTCTCTGATTGACGGCTGCTGACAGGTCCAAAAGGTTGGAACATAGCCAACTGACACTGACCAAAATGCTGGTTTTTTAGGACTGGACAAGCAATGCTGACAGCTGACTGTCCTAAATGGTATGGGGAGTACAGTACTACATTTTGCTTTCGCGTCTACAGTATTGTGGTTGTGATATTGATGCACCAACGGGTAAATCAAGATCGCATATTTGCTTTCTCGGGTAGATTGACACGCGAAGAACCCCCCCCCCTGCGCGCTAGGGTTCTTTGCCGCTCGTGATCCTGGGTATCCCCGGGCTCAGGAAATAAGTTATCCCGGGAACCTATCCCAAACAAAAACATATCATATAATACCCGCTTTTCCAAAAAGCCTTCCATGGATTGCTTTCACTCCAAAAGATACCCGGAATATATCATACTCCAACGAGCCCGGCTCCCGAAACGCGAGCGCAGTATAACATACATAGCTAAAGAGATAAACACCTTCTAACTATAGGGGAATTGCCTAACCTTGACTTATTTATTTATCCCATTTACTTGGTCTTCCTACCGCCGATTAGAACAGGGTGTGTAGTGTGTCGGGTCATCGGCTCTCACTTGCGTTACAAATTGATAATCCTTGTTTACCCGGGTATGAGAAGAATGGGGGGATGTTTGGATAAAGTCAGGAGGTTTTTATTTCGTTTTTGGGGGTGCTTATGGGGGTTTGGATCTGGGATAGGATTTAGTTGGAGGTGGAGACTGCGCGGGAGGAATGCGGGGGTGGTGTACGTCGGGAGGGGGGTAACGGGGTGGAAAATAGACGTTGGAGGGGGCCGGCGGGAATGTAATTGAGGACGCGGAGGTTGGTCTCATGGTCGGAGAGCCAAGAGCGGCGTAAATTCTGGAGGCCTTGAACTCGTCGCGGTGGAAGGAAGTCGTGCTATTGTTGCCGTCGATTTTATCGTGGTTTGATGTTGTTGCCATCGCGATGGCTGCTAACGCTGTGAACAATTCCTAAGTCATTAGCTTCGTGCATTTGCGCCATTAGCCCATTTCTATCCCTTCCATCACTAACACTGCCTGTGCCGATATTGGTTCTTCCCAGCCCCTCTGTCCTTCAACCTTCGTGTTCAAAAGGATACCTTGCCGATGGTTCCCGAATAGTTCTGAGATCTGCGTACCGCTAAAGTTCGTATGTACCCTGGGGTGTACCGGTACTCGTGTTTTGGGTTTCTCCGCATAGCTGACGAGGTTCTTGGCGCACACTCACTTATGCGGCAACTTCGGGGGTTGGTGTGGTGGTGGTAGGTGGTTTTGGGGTGCCTTAGTGTAGCTTCGCAAGTAGAGAGTAGAAATAGTTTTGGAGGGTAAAAGCAGTATCGGTTGACCAAATTGCTCCTTCTTGGGAATGTAGCAAAAAAAGGATGGTGGGTTGGAGAAACCCGTTGCCAATTGGGCAAAGCATACCGGACCCTGGAAGGAAGCAATACGGGGCTCTTGTGGGACGGCGGAAAAAGGTATTGCCGGTTGCTATGGCAGGGCAGGGCCATAGCTCCAAAGAGTTTGGCCCGTGCACCTCTCACGACTGATATCACCCATCTCCTTTCCTTGTTCCACAGACCACCACGGTTCCTACAGGTACAGCTCGCGTTCTTCATCAGCTACAGCTCGCGTTGTTTATCCTGTTTTTTTTGTATTTCTTTTTGCCCAGCACCCAGCAGAACCCACCCCCAATCGCCCTCATTAAACCACCACTTAGTACGACCTTCCCCACAGAGAGGAGACAATGGCACCCAGGAGAGTCGCATCACACGGTGATACTTCAACTCCAACCAGTCAGCCTAGGGCCCGGGAGGGTATACGAAATAACACCCGTCAGCGTCAACCACCAAGCCGCTACGGAGTCCAGCCTGAACCTTCGACCTCCCGAGCAGAAAGCTAGGGAAACCTGGCTCCCCCAAGTACTGGCCAGGAGCCCCAGGCAAGCACACCCCAATATAGCCAGTCCCCCTCGACCAACCCATAAGCGGACTCCCCAGTCCCACCCACAACAGGAACTGGTAGACCACAAGCGGGAACACTACTATCAGCAAGCCCTCTAGACTATTCCTCACTCCTCTATGATTACCCCAGATGCCTCCATCAATCTCGAGACCAGGCGTGAACTCCTTCGCTCCCATGACCAGGAGATCGTCGACCGTGTCATTCTCCAGCTAAATACCAAGAATGCCGCCCAGATCCCCATCTTCAACCACCAGCACGAGCCCCAACTGAGAGTCCAGACCACCCAAGCCCTGCAACCCAACCCAACCATGTCCCGTATCGAAGAGCTGGAAGCCCAATTGTCCCCGCTAAGGGGGGAAACTGTCAGGGAGTAGACAGCACACCTGCAAAGGAGAGGCACCGGTATGTACGACCCAATCCCAATCTCCACGGTCCTAGGAAGGGAGAGCGCATCCACATTGGTGGATTCAGTGGAAGTCCTTTTTCCCAGGATTGAGCGAAGCACACTGGTCCAAATAATCGAAAACCGTTTTAAGCCCACGAACATCTACCACCTCCTCGCGAGCGAAACCGACCGGGCGGAGTCACAAAGAACCATGACTATCGGTAGGGTGGAGTTCGACCAGCCCGAGAGAGATGGGAAGGAGAGTGTGTACCGAATCAGTGCTTCTTTTAAGGCATGGGCCACCTACACAGGAATCCTTGTCCAATTGGCACAAGAGAGGCTCCAGGAGAAGCTCTCCAGAGCTCACTCATTCTACACCATGAACCTTTACAACTTACTTGAGAAATACTCATGGGATGGGGTCCAGAGCTACCATTTCCCGTTCCATCAAGAGAGGGTAGCGAGGGGGACAAGTATCTATCAACAGGCCGAATGGAGACAACTTGGAAGCGAACTTGTTGCCTCAAAATGGTTCACAGACCCTGCGCCCTTGCAACAATCCTGAGTTCTCCGGGTGATACTTGCCGCTGGTAACGGATTGTTCGCTAACAATCACTCTTCTTGCCTGACAGGTGTTGCGATAGCTACCTATTCTGACTCCTATCTAGCAACGTCAATCGCTAGGCTCATATAAGACAGACGTGTCTTGATTTCCGGAAGCTTGATAGGTAAAACATCTTTGTCTTAAAAGAGAAGGGTAGGAAAGAACTTAGATGGTTGAGTGAAGAACGAATATCTCATGCCAGGATGGTGCCCTCCTATATGGCTTCTTCGCTGAACCATAACCCTGCGTGACTCATATTCTCGCGTCACGCGACTCCTGACTGATAGTAAGTCATAGTGGGAAATCTATCAGCTGCCTCTTACAAGTCAGCCGCACCATACCTCGCAGCCAATGAAAACACATAAAACCCGGAATATGCCCTAAGGGGTCAGATGCGCGAAACACCCATGACTCATAACTATGAGTCATGTGCGAGATACATATGACCACCCACATGAGTCATGTTGCTAAAACAACCAATAACAATAAACCGATGATGTGTTATTGCATCGTTATGTGAAAACCTATGAGTTAACTGATCTCATAGTGTGAAAGATAACAGACTGATGACTAATAATTATTAGTCATGAGGAAATCTGCCTTGCTTGGTCATCGTTTGTGACATTAGCTCCCTTCCCCCTCTTGTATCGGTCCCACGATGCTAAACCCCTCCTCTCCCGAGCCTGGCCCCGATTTGGCGCATCCTCGGTTTGACTCGCTTGTAGGCTTGTTGCAGTTTTTCTTTTTCCTTGTTGAGTTTTCGATGGTCGTTGTCTTTTGCCACAATGATTTGGCCAGCGCGATCGAGTGGGCTTCGAAGATGTGAACTTTTCCTTTCCTGGGCTTCCATGTCCCTCATAGTTCATTCGCTCTCCTCCCTTCCTGGCCATGTCCTCACCCCTTTTCTCTTCTTGTGTTCACTTATGTCATTTCTCGACAGTATCCGCTTTTCTCCCAGTTGTCAGGGGTGGTAGCCTGCATCCACCTTTCCCCAGCGGTGGTCGTTCCACTTCTCGTTAACATAGTACTCCCTACTAGCATTATCCTTATGGGCCCTTCTTGCCCTTCGCTATTGAGGGTGTGGTTGTGGGGAACAGTCCTGTCCCGGGTTGGCTTCGATATCTTGTCGCCAGTCGTGGTTGTGGGCGATGCTTGGTTGTCTCGATCCCCTGGTGAATTGTGAGTACAACCCGGACTCTTGTTTCTCGCTCAGATGGATTTGACATCCATCGTCAAAGTATTCGTTCCAACTCATGAAGACATGTGCCATCTCCTGGCTTAATGAGCGCGAGGAATCTGGGTAGTGGGGGCAGCGTGGTAAGCGACATGTTGGGCATTGGCCTCCAGGCTGTGTGAGGGTCGTTCTTGTTCGACGACGGGTGGAGGTACGGAGGATAACCTGTTGATCGTGAAGTGAATCCACTCCGGGTTTTCCTGGGTACTGTTGGTCGAATTGCTGGACTGCCTGTTCTGCATTGTCGAAGATTTCTGCTGAGTACCAGACTTTATCATGTTTTGGTGAATAGTTTTTCCACTTAGCTCGGTACTGGAGGGTGTTGTAGTGGAGTTGAGAGTTGATGATTTCGTCTAGTTCGTATTTGTCTTCTCCTTCTATCTGAATCGAAGAAGTGGGTTCATTGATCTGAGAGGGGAATGAGTTGTCTTGGTAAGCTTCAAGGAGGGAGATGTGAAATGTGTTGGGTATGGCCATTGAAGGTAGTAAGCCCAGTTTACATGCACTTGTTCCAATTCTCGCCAAGATTTTGAATAGTCCGATTTTCTTGTAGTTCAGTTTCTTCGCCAGTCGCATGGTCTTGATGATACATCAGCAAAAAAATACCTTGCGTCAGATCCGTCGGCGTTGCGCCCTGACGCAAGCGACGTCGCTTCTGCGTTCTCTACGCCCTGTGCGCCCTGAATTTCGTTGCAACGCACGCAAACACCCTGT
>Ga0307507_10012431_pt1 | contig 10517 bp, 9 predicted proteins | sample 7_EM_MG_FD_207223 | JGI IMG/M metagenome (GOLD analysis project Ga0307507, IMG submission 207223) | Populus trichocarpa ectomycorrhiza microbial communities from riparian zone in the Pacific Northwest, United States - 7_EM | ecosystem: Host-associated > Plants > Roots > Unclassified | place... | reverse complement strand
GCAGGCTCATCATGTTCGACGCGCTGCCGCCAGAGTCCTATGTGGACTGTCTGCGCGCGGAAGAGGACGTTCTCGATGCCGCGCCGCTCCTCTTGAGGACGCTGATTCCGCGCACCCGACAAGCCAAAAGAGGCGAATCCACGCCGAAAACGGTCGACGAAGCCATCGGGAGAGTCGCGCCGCCGCACTGGACGGCCATGGCCACCGCCGCCTACCGGCAGTTCCTGGTCAACTGGATGGTGCACTGCGCCGCGCTGGCGGACTACCGGCCGCGGGGGCGATTGCGCTGCAACGTCACGCTGTTCACCGCGAGCGAGCCGCGGCCGGAGCTGTTCGGCCGGATGCGGGTCGGCCGGGTGCCGATGCGGCGCTGGCAGGCGCACATCGACGGCGAGCTGGAAACGGCCGCCCTGCCCGGCGACCATTACACGATGTTCGGCGACCCCGCCTGCCTGCGGACGCTGGCCGAAGCGGCCGACGAAGTCCTGGCCCGCTACGAAAGCGCTGCCACGATCCGCTGAAGGTAGGACCACAGCTGGTTACGTTCCTGTGGCTCGAAAGCGTCTCCGATGCGCTCCTCGGCCGCGCCCACCGCAAGATCGGCGCGACGCAGCGTTTCCCGGCCGGTGCGGGTCAGTCGGGCGATCAACACCCGGCGGTGTACCCCCGACGGCTCGCGGTCCAGCAGTTCCCGTGTTTCCAGCGTGCTCAGCACGGTCGCCATCGTCTGCGGCGTGACCTGGCACAGCCGGGCCAGCTGTGCGCCCGACATGCCGCCGGGCGCGCGGTGCACCGCGGCCAGCACGGCGTGCTGGGTCACGGTGAGTCCGAGTTCGCGGAGCAGCCCGCCGGTCGCACCGCGTAAGGCGTTCTCCGCCCGGTGCAGCGCGCTGCCGATGGAGGCGATGCCCTCCTGCCGGGCGAGTTCGTTCGTCATTGACCCGCAACCCCCTCGATCCGATATTAACAGACTACTGATACAAGTAATACTCCTGATACTGTCTGTGGCAAGACAATGCCGCCCCGCTCCGCGGGATGCGGAACGGGGCGGCGCGATGTGCTCGGGTGGTTCAGCTGCCGCCGAGGACCTTGATGGCCCGCTCCAGCAGCTCGCGGAACTGGTCGAACTCGGCCTGGTCGTACGCCTCGGCCAGCCGGCTCTCGACGGCCTTCGCCTTCGCGTCCGCGCGCTTGAGCAGCGCTTTGCCCTGCCTGGTCAGCTTGGTGACCAGCACCTTGTGGTGCACCGCCGACGGTTCCCGCTCGATCAGGCCCTTGGCCTCGAGGTTGGCCAGCACGGTGGCCATGGTCTGCGGGGTCACCACGCACAGACGGGCCAGCTGGGCGCCCGAGGTGCCGGGGGTGAACGACAGGGCGACGAGCGCCGAGTACTGCGGCACGGTGAGCTCGAACTCACGCAGCGCGTTGCTTTTCTCGGTCATGAGGGCTTGCTCGGCGCGCTTGATGAAGTGGCCGATGCGGCTGGCGATCTCCTGCTCCAGACCGACGGCCCCAGAGGCCTTAGACAACTGAGACTCCTTAATCCATCTCATGCTTGTTCTGTATCAGCACCCTACCAATGTTACAGCCATGTGGCCAGGCCCCCTGTCGCAGCGCCGTCCTGGCTGTACGTCTTGACGCTAGCATCAGGACCCTGATATAGATCAGTGGCCTAACAAAAGTCTGCCAACTGCTGCATCGAAACTGGGGAGTGCGTGCGTCATGAGCGCTGTGCCACCAACGACATCTCGCGCCAAGGCGCGGCTGACCCTGGCCGCGGTGTGCCTCGCCGGCGCGGTCCTCCCGGCCTCGCTGACCGGGGCTTCGATCGCCCTGCCGGACATCGGACGTGATCTTTCGGCCGATCTGGCACCCCTACAGTGGGTGGTCAACGCCTACAACCTGACCTTCGCGAGCGTGATGCTCGCCAGCGGCGGGCTGGCCGACCGGCTCGGCCGCCGCCGGATGTTCACCATCGGCACCGTCCTGTTCGCGCTCTGCTCCTTCGTCAGCGCCTTCGCGGGGAACATCTACCTGCTCGACCTCGCCCGCGGCCTGGCGGGCGTCGGCGCGGCCGCGGTCCTCACCGCCGGCAGCGCGCTGCTCGCGTCCACCTTCTCCGGCCCCGCGCTCGGCAAGGCGTTCGGCCTGCTCGGCTCATGTTTCGGGGCCGGCCTGGCGTTCGGCCCGTCGACCGCGGGCTTCCTGTCGAGCGCCTTCGGCTGGCAGGCGGTGTTCATCTCGCACGGCGTCCTGACCGTCGTCGCGATGCTGGGCATCGGCGCGATGCGCGAGTCGTCCGACCCGAACGCGACGAAGATCGACGCGGCGGGCACCACGACGTTCACCGCGGGGCTGTTCTGCCTGGCACTGGCCTTTGTGGAGGGTCCGCAGCGCGGCTGGGGCGACGGCCTCGTGCTCGCCCTGCTCGCCGGGTTCGCCGCGCTGATGATCGCCTTCGTCGTGGTCGAGAAGCGCCACGAGCGCCCGATGTTCGACCTCGGCCTGTTCACACAGCGCCGTTTCCTCGCCATCTGCTATCTGCCGGTCGTAGTCGCGTTCGGCTTCGTCTGCCTGCTGGTGCTGCTGCCCTCGTACTTCGTCAGCGCGAGCGGCCTGAGCATCGGCCGGGTCGGCCTGGTGATGATGGCCCTGACCGTGCCGGTGCTGATCTTCCCGGCGATCGCGGGCGCGCTGTCCAAGCGCTTCAGCATCCGCAGCCTGCTCGTCGCGAGCCTTCTGCTGATCGCGGCAGGCGGGGCCTGGCTGACCGTGATCGAACCCGGCATCGCCGTGCTCGCGGTCGTCGGCCCGCTCCTGCTTATCGGCAGCGGCATGGGTATCTCCGCCGGCCTGCTGGACGCCGCCGCGGTGTCCTCGGTCGAGCCGGAGCGCGCCGGGATGGCCGCCGGGATGTTCAACACCATGCGTCTGGCCGGCGAGACCGTGGCGATCGTGACCATGAGCGCCCTGCTGCTCGGCCTGACCCAGTCGCGGCTGGCGAGCGCGCCGAACGCCGACGAGCTGGCCAACAAGGTCGTCGGCGGTGACCTCGCCGGTGCCGCGGGCGGGAATGAGGCGTTCGCCACCTTCCTGGCAAACGGCTACACCGGTGCGCTGCACGTGGTTCTGTGGGTCGTCGCCGGTATCTGCCTGCTGTCGGCCCCGGTCATCGCCGTCCTGCTGGCGGAGCGCCCGGCAGTGGTGACGCCGGAACCGGCGCCCGAGCCCGCCCTGTCCCGCTGAGCGCGAGGAGACCTGCGAGATGAACACTGTCGAGCCCACGGTGCTCGTCGTCGGCGGCGGGCCGGTCGGGCTGACCACCGCGACCGAGCTGATCCGCCGGGGCGTGCCGGTCCGTTGCATCGACAAGGCGGACGGCCCGTCGCCGCTGAGCAAGGCCCTGGTCGTCTGGCCGCGAGCGCTGGAAGTCCTGCGCTCGCTGGGTGGCGACGCCCTGATCACCGGCCGCGGCCTGCCGGTCGATTCGCTGAAGTACTTCTCGGCGAACCGGCCGATCGCGAACGTCGGGTTCAAACCGCACACCAAGCCGGTCATCCTGCCGCAGCCGGACGTCGAGGCGCTGCTCGGCGAGAGCCTGACGAACGTCGGCGGCCGGGTCGAGTGGCGCACGGAGCTGCTCGAGCTGGCCCAGGACGGCGACGGTGTCACGGTGCTGTTGCGCGGTCCCGACGGTGTGGAACGGCGTGAGCGCTTCAGCTACGTCGTCGGCGCCGACGGCGCGTCCAGCACGGTCCGGACCATTCTGGACATCCCGTTCGACGGCGCGACCTACCCGAATACCTTCGTTGTCGCCGACGTCACGGTGGACGGCCCGCTACAGCACGACGCCAGTTACTACTACTGCTCGCCGCGAGGCGTGCTGGTGATCGTCGGGCTGCCCGGCGGCCGGTTCCGTGTGTTCACCTCGGCGCCGCAGGACCTGGACCGCGACAACGTCCCGTTGTCCACAGTCCAGGAGCTTGTGGATGCCCGCGGTCCGGGTGGGCTGCGGCTGCGTGATCCCAGCTGGATGAGCGCGTTCTCGGTGCATGCCCGGCACGCGGCGCGCACCCGCGAGGGGCGCGTGTTCCTGGCTGGGGACAGCGCACATATCCACAGCCCGGCCGGTGGACAAGGCATGAACACCGGCATCACCGACGCGCACAACCTCGCGTGGAAGCTCGCGATGGTGTGGCACGGCGACGCCCCGGCGTCCCTGCTCGACACCTACGAGCCGGAACGCGCGGAGATCGCGCGCGCGGTGGTCCGGCAGGCCGACGTCCAGACCAAGGCGTGGATGCTGGCGAAGCCGTACCAGGTTCGCCTGCGCGACGCCGCCGTCCGCGCGGCCTCGGCGTTGCGGCTGGCGGACGTCGGGTTCGTGCCGTGGCTGGCCGGGCTGAAGGCGCGGTATGCGCGCACCGGGCCCGAGCGCTATGTGGGCAAGCTGGCCGGCTACACGCCGGGCGCGCTGGCGCCGGGCGAGGTCGTGTGGGACAGCCGCGCGCATTGCCGGACGCCGCTGCGCACGGCGCTGGACCCGTTGCGCTACACGCTTTTGGTGACCGGCGGTCCGGGCACGCTGCCTTCCGACTTCCTGGACGAGGTCGCCACGAAGTACTCCGATCTGGTCGACGTCCGGACGCTGCGTGCGGACGACAACCTGGTCGACGGCTTCTCCGCCCCCGGCGGCCGTCGTGGCGCCGGTGTCCTGGTGCTGATCCGCCCGGACCAGCACGTCGACGGCGTCGCCCGCTTCGAGGACTTCGCGCTGCTCCGTGACCGCCTCGGCGAGCTCCTCCGCCCGGGCCGCAGCGCGACTCTCCTGAGCCTCCCCGCGGCCAGCTAACTGCGAAAGGCCGTGAATGGCACATTGAGGGTCTTAAAGACCCTCAATGTGCCATTCACGGCCTTCGACTTTCAGTAGCGGCTGCCGACGGGGGCCGGGAGCGCGGTGAGCGAAGCGAGGTTCTCGGGGGAGAGAGCGAGCGAAGCCGCAGCGATGTTCTCGGCCAGGTAGCGCTGCTTCTTTGTCCCCGGGATCGGGATGACGTGCTCGCCCACCGAAAGCACCCACGCCAAAGCGACCTGCGCGGGCGTGATGTCGTACTTCGCCGCCACCGCGCGGACAGCGTCCGCGATCGGCAGGTTGGCGGCGAGATTCTCCTGCGTGAACCGCGGGCTGGCCGCGCGGAAGTCCTCCGGCCCGAAATCCTGCGACGTGATGGCGCCGGTCAGGAACCCACGCCCGAGCGGAGCGAACGGCACGAACGCGACGTCGTTCCCCGCACACCAATCCACAACGCTCTCCGAGCTCGGCTTCCACTGGCCATCCACAGCCGTGAAGCCCACCGCATCCCTTGTCCACAGGGACAACTCCGACTGCACCGCGGTCACCGGGTGGATGGCGTGAGCCGAGGTAGCCTCGGCCACCGACACCTCCGAAAGCCCGAGGTACCGCACCTTCCCCGCGGCCACGAGCGAGGCCATCGCACCCCACGTGTCGGCCAATGGCACGGCCGGGTCGATCCGGTGCAGGTAGAGCAGATCGATGACGTCGACGTCGAGCCGGCGCAGGCTCGCTTCACAAGCCGAGACGACGTGCGCTGGGGAAGCGTCCCGGTGTAGGCGCCGCGCGGAAAGGTCGTCGACGACCAGCCCGAGCTTCGTCGCCAACACGACTTCGTCCCGGCGCCCCCGCACCGCACGCCCCAGCAGCGACTCGTTGTGCCCGTCGCCGTAGATGTCCGCGGTGTCCAGCAACGTCGAACCGGCGTCGATCGCCGCGTTGATCACCGCGACCGAAGCGTCGTCGTCGCGTTCGGCCTCGCGGTAGATCCAGCTCATCCCCATGCAGCCGAGGCCGACCGCGCCGACCTCCAGTCCGCCCAGCTTTCTCGTGTGCATCAATCCTCCACATTGAAAGAGGGGCGGCCGCCAAGGCTGGCGGCCGCCCCTTCGACAGAGCTCAAGCAGCGGTCACGACGAGCACCGCATTGTGCCCACCGAAGCCGAACGAGTTGCTCGTGGCCGCCTTGATCGGCATCCGCCGCGCCTCACCGGCGACGACGTCCAGCCCGACCTCGGAGTCCACCTTCCCCAGGTTGGCGGTCGGCGGCGCCGCGCCTTCGCGGACCGCGAGCACCGTGTACGCCGCTTCGATCGCCCCCGCTGCCCCCAGCGTGTGCCCGGTGACGCCCTTGGTGGACGTCACGGCCGGGCCTTCGCCGAATACCCGCCGCAACGCGCGCGCCTCGGCGACGTCACCCTGCGGCGTCGACGTCCCGTGGGCGTTGACGTGGTCGATGTCCCCCGGTGCCAGCCCGGCGTCGGACAGCGCCGCGCGGATCGCCCGCTCGGCCCCGGCGCCGGTCGGGTCGGGCGCGGTGGCGTGGTAGGCGTCGGCCGAAGCCGCGTACCCGCTGATCTTCGCGAACACGTCGGCGCCGCGCGCCTTCGCGTCCGAGACGCGCTCGAGCACCAAAACCGCCGCGCCCTCGCCCGGCACGAACCCGTCCCGGTCGACGTCGAACGGCCTCGACGCCGCGCCCGGGTCGTCCTTCCGCTTGGACAGCGCCCCCATCTGGCTCAACCCGGCCAAAACCGCGCCGGACAACGCCGATTCCGTCGCGCCGGTGAGCACGATGTCCACTACACCGGACCGCAGCAGGTCGCGTGCCGCGCCGATGGCCGTGGCCCCCGAAGCGCACGCGGTCGCGGTGACCAGATTCGGCCCCTTGGCGCCGATGTCGATGGCGACGTAGCCCGCGACCATGTTCATCATCGACATCGGGATCAGCAGCGGCGAAACCCGCCGGGCACCCCCGGCGATGAACCGCTTGTGCTGCGCCTCGAAAGTGGCGGTGCCGCCCAGTGAATTCCCGAGGATCACGCCGACCCGTGCACTGTCCCAAGTGGACTTGTCGAGCGCGGCGTCGGCGATTGCCTTGCGCGTGGCCACCATCGCCAGCTGGACGAACCGGTCCAGCCGCCACACCGACTCCGGGCCCAGCTCGGCGGCCGGGTCGAAGCCGGGCACCCGGCAGCTGAACTCGATGGCCTCACCGGCCAGGCTCTCGTCCGCCGCCGCGGTGGACACCCCGGAGCACACCCGTGCCCAGTTCTCCTCGCGGCCGATTCCCGCCGGGGTGACCAGGCCGAGCCCGGTCACCCCGATCTCAACGCCGGCCGCCTGCGCGGCCGCCATCAGACCGTCACGCCCTTGGCGGCCACCAGCTCCACAGTGGACTCCAGCGTGTGCACGGGGCTCAGCTCCTCGGCGTCGATCGGGGTGCCGAAGGACTCCTCGATGGCCAGCGCGAACTCGAGCAGCGCCAGCGAGTCGAAGCGCAGGTTCTCCAGCGTGACCTCGGGCGACAGCTCGTGCTGCTGCACGCCGAAGCGGGTGGTGAGCAGGGTGCCGATGCGGTCGTAGATGTTCTGATCCATGATTTCCTCCTGTTTTTTAACGGTTTTCAGGCCGGGACGAGGTCCGGCCAGACCAGTGCGGCCGAGCCCCAGGTGAGGCCGCCGCCGAACGCGGTCATCAGCACGCGCTGACCCGCGGTGACCGTGCCCGCCGCGGCGGCGTCGGCCAGCGCGAGCGGGATGGACGCGGCCGCGGTGTTGCCGACGCGGTCGATGTTGACCACGGCCTTCTCGCGGTCGACGCCGAGCCGGTCCGCGACCGCGTGCATGATGCGGAGATTCGCTTGGTGCGCCACGAGAGTGTCGATGTCCGAGACCGTCCAGCCGAGGGAATCGGTGACCTTGCGGGTCGACTCGGTCATCTTGAGCACGGCGTTCATGAACACCTGCTTGCCCTGCATCTGGAAGTAGGTGTCCTCGCGCTCGGGCTCGACACCGGTGGAGCGGCTGCGCGAACCGCCCGCCGGAACCATGATCAGCTCGGCGCCTTCGCCGTCACTGCCGAGGTCGAACCCGAGCAGTGCGCCCGGTTCGTCCGTGGTCCCGGCCCGGAGCACGAACGCACCCGCGCCGTCGCCGAAGATCGCCGTGGTGGTGCGGTCATCCGGGTTCAGGATCGTGGTGAACGACTCCGCGCCGATCACCAGCACCGTTTCCGCCTGCCCGGCGGTGATCATCGCGGCGCTGGTGGCCAGCGCGTAGAGGAACCCGGTGCAGACGGCGGCGACGTCGAACGCGGGCACGCCGATCATGTCCAGCCGGCTCGCCACCTCCGGCGCGGTGGCCGGGCACGGGCGGTCCGGGGTGGTGGTCGCCAGCACGACAAGGTCCACTGTGTCCAGTCCGGCCGACTTCAATGCGCGGCGTGCGGCCTCGGTCGCCAAGTCGCAGGTGGACATTCCCGGGTCGACGGCGTGCCGTTGCCGGATCCCGGTCCGGGTGGTGATCCACTCGTCGGAGGTGTCCAGCCGCTGCGCGAGCATGCGGTTCGTCACCACCGTCGGGGGTACCCAGGCGCCGAGCCCGGCCAGTACGGCCGCTCGTTGCGCTGTGGTCATGACTTTCCTTTCTCACTAGGACGTTCTACGAGCACACAGGACCAGGTGAACCCGCCACCACCGCTGATCACCGCGGCGATCTCGCCGGGCCGCAGCGGTGCGGACCGGGTCAGCTCGTGCAGGCTGGCCGCGGTGTCGCCGGCGCCGAGGTGCCCGGTGTGCGTGCCGACGTCGACGACTTCGGCCTTGGTGAGGCCGTCGAGGGCGGGCCGGTACGCGGTGTCGAGTGCGGCCCGGCCGAGGCGGGGCAACACGATCCGGGCGATCCGGTCGTCGTCGGCGTCGATCCCGGCGTCGGCGAGGCTGGTCAGAAGCAGGCGCTTCACGTGGTCCAAAGTGGTCTCGGTCAGGATCTCGATCCCCGCCGTGGCGAAGAACGCCTTCTTGGTCCGCCGCACGTCGACCGACGTGGAGTGCCAGCGGGCGGCCGGGCTGAACTCGTCGTCGCCGCGGTGCAGCCGTTCGAGTTCCGGCGCCGCCGAGCTCGTCACCGCCAGGAGGTTCAGCTCGTCGTCCTCGCCGTCACGGTGGTGCAGCAGCACCGCCGTTCCGGAGTCGCCGTACATGACGCCGTAGTCGCCGCCCCAGCGGTCGAAACCCGGGTTGGCGAACCGGTCCGCGGTGGTGACGAGCGCGGTCGCGCCGGGCTCGGCGAGCAACCATCGCACGGCCAGGTGCAGCGCCGCCGGTCCGCCGTTGCACATCTGCTGAACGCCCAACGGGAGCGCCTGCTTCGCGCCGACCACGGCCGCCACGTAGTGCGCGGGCGACCAGAAGTCGTGGCCTTGATGGTGGATCCAGGCGTGCAGCGCCAAATCGATCCGCTCGCCCGCCCAGCCCGCTTCGTCCAAAGCGGACCGGGCGGCGCGGACGGCCATCATCGGCGGCGGGGAGTCGGCGCCGGCCACCGCAAGGGAAACCGTGCCCAGCTTGGCCGAGTCCTGCTCGGTGATCAGACCGGCGGCGACAGCGTCCGAAGTGGACTCGAACTTCTCCGGCAACCACCGGCCGGTCGCCCGGATCGCCAGCCGGTCCCCGAGCTTCATCGCCGTGCTCCCGGCCGGTTCGAGACGGTGACCGCGATGTCCGCGGTGACCTTGCCGTCCTGGACGACGGTGACCTCGACCGGCTGCGGCGGCAGGTAGTCGCCGATCGGTGCGAGCAGGGCGCCGGGCCGGGCGCGCAGCTCGACCGGCGCGTCCAGTTCGGTGTGGTGGTGGAACTTCGCGGCCAGCCCGGTGAGCACAGTCCGGGCGGCCCGGCCCCGCGGTTCGTCGGTGGCGGCGACGGCCAGCTGGCGCGCGGCCTCCATCAGCACCATGCCGGGCACGTGGTCCAGCGCGTGGTCGAACATGCTCGGGTGCGTCGTCGGCGGCAGCAGCCGGGCGAGCAGCTCACCGTCCACATCGGAGCGATCCGCGACGACGACGTTGCGCAGATCCGTCCGCCCGACCGAATAGGGCGGGAAGAGCTGCACGCCGATCGGCGCCTCGAAGGCGTCCGAGCTGGGCGGCTGGTCGCCACGCTGGCGCACGCGCATGGCGCGGTAGAGCGTGCCGGGCAGGTAGCCGACGGTCAGCTGTGTGCTGCCGATCACCTGTGCGCCGATCCGCATCGTCATGTCGTAGCTCATGCCGCGGATTTCCTTGCCCCGCAACGACGCCGTGTGCGGGAAGACGTCGATGGCGAGTTCGGCGGGCCCGGGCGCCGGCTCGGCCAGCGCCTGTTCGTCGAGGTCCATCGCCCAGTTCATCAGGACGAACTTGGTGTCCAGCGCCAGCCGGAGCACCTCGTGCGCGCCCATCGTCTCGGCCTGGCGGCAGCATTCCAGCAGCAGCAACGGGTCCAGCCGGTGCCCGGCGACGTGGTCGGCGTAGTAGGGGTGTGCGGCGGGCAGCTGCGCGCCGACCGAGAACCGGCCGTCGGGCTGGGCCACCAGGTCGGTGAGGAACACCTCGGCGAGGTTGCGCCGGTGCACCACCGTCCGGTCCACCGTGCGCCGGTAGGTCAGTGCCACCGGTGGTGGTT
>Ga0307507_10012430_pt1 | contig 10517 bp, 16 predicted proteins | sample 7_EM_MG_FD_207223 | JGI IMG/M metagenome (GOLD analysis project Ga0307507, IMG submission 207223) | Populus trichocarpa ectomycorrhiza microbial communities from riparian zone in the Pacific Northwest, United States - 7_EM | ecosystem: Host-associated > Plants > Roots > Unclassified | place... | reverse complement strand
ATTTCCGACATTAACGGTAACTACTCTAGAACTTGACGTTACCCCACTAATTCTCGTGGCCCTTTTGGCATAGTCCGTGGCTCTCCGAGGTCTTGACATAATGATGGCCAGGCTCCAGCTAATATTCGGCCCACGAGAGACGCAAGCGCTAAACGCGGCGCAACACACAAATACTAGGATCAAAGAATATCAAACAGGTTGGATCCAGTTTACAAATCTGGAGTCTGCTGAATCTGGATGAATGGTTTTATTGAAACCCATTGAGCATTGGTAGACTACATGGATGTACAGTGGAGAGCAGACAGAATGGATCATGAGTCATTTTCTTCTACTTTTCTGAGAATTTCTTGTAGTCTAAATATAGTTGTGTATTCTTTTATGTTATGTAGTTGTGTTATACCTTGGTATGAGCTAATTTGAGTGAAAGTTGGGGCCTTGAGGATGTTTTTGTTCTGATGGCCATTTTCAGCTCATGGAAAAAAAAATATGTGCTCACTGGAAGGGAGCCAAAAGATGCTTCTGGTTAACCTGAATGAGCATATCAAAAATTAGTAGAGAATACTGAGCAGTTATGCCTGTAGATAGTGCTTGGAAGTCTGGTCTGTCAGAAAAACCTGGGGTGCCTTACAAGGCCTGTAAGGCCAGAATTAGAGCTGCCGAACTATAATGCCTTATGAGAAAGCAGTCGACCCTTATAGACGGAACTCTTGATCTTACAAGATTGCTGACACATATCATAAGATTATCTAGCTAGATTATAACTAAGGGCAGTCTTGTAGATATGGAAAATTATATGCAAGGCCGTTATCCTTCATAACTTTCCTTTCTGGTTGTTCTTGTACTATTTTGAAATTGTTGTCAGTCATAGGATTCGAACTTGTGATGTATTGATTACTTACTTTGTTTATACCATATTCACTTTGTCTATACTTACCGCTAGGTTACAGCTCTGTATTAGGAGAAGAACGTGAGATTATTATGACCCGTCTTGGGCGCTTCAATGCAGATAGAGTAACATCTGTGTGTTTGGTGGTTATTCATTGGTTCACAACTGCTGCCCACACAAATAATTCTATTGATGACCAGGCATACTAAGAATTAGCTACAATGTGATCTACGCAAGAGCAGCTGAACAACGAGGGATGAGTTGTAAGATTATGAAGCCGGCTGACTGGAACTGTAACATGCATGGCAAGGCACAATACAGGATGGGACCTTCAACTTTCTAAGACTTGCTGCTTGGTGCTTTGGTTCGAGTTCGCGTTGTGTGAGGGACAGGTGTCAGTGTCTCAAAAACAGCCGGCAATGTCTCGCTCACAGCGGCTAGAGTGTTTTTCCCATGTTTCCGAGTTTTTGCCCCAAGCGCAATGGTGCCATCAGACATTGCAACAGAGGTTGTTGGGTGAGCGACTGGTGATGGTGTCTCAGCAACGAGTGGCAATGTCCCATCGACAGCAGCTTGAGCATTCTTCCCATGTTTCCGAGGTTTTGCCGTGGGCGCAATGGCTGTGCTATCGGATTCAGATGTTGCGATGGTGTTTGATGGTGGAGGGAGTGGGTTGGTGACTACTGGAAGCGTTTGACGTGAGTGGTGTGCATGAGTTTTTTCAATGGGAGGCCGAATCTCGATCTCAGCAATATTGTTACTGGAAACTATTGGAGATGCTGGCATGGATGGAATTTCATTGGGTGCTCCAATGACAATTGTAGCGAGAGGTGATGTTTCAGTGGCCCGGGGCAGGTTCTGACTTTGGGATCATGCGGAAAGGTTCGATGCACGGCTGCTCGATTCTCCAGTGCACAATTCCCACATCAGAGAAATGAGCTCCTCGCTCTCGATCTCAGATGTGTCGTCCTGGTTTTCTGTGTCTGACTCTTCGGAACCAGCTGCAGGTGTGATGGAGGGGAAAACAAATGAATCCCATTCACGTAGCAGCTTTATGATTGGGGCTGTGTTGCACCCAACGATAAGTAGCCGCTTGTACTCATCGAAACCGTTCCTGTAATTGATAGATGTGCTGCCACCGATGCTGGATGCATTGAGCTCAGGATCCCCGGAGTGAAGAAAATGGGCCTTTAACGATGAAATAGTTAGTGAAGAAAGCAGAAGGAAATTGAAGATAAATATGCACAAGAGTTGCAATGCAAGCTATGAGTCCGAATGTTGTCCCTTGTACACAGCTGTAGAAGGGACTATTGGCACTGAAAGTCGCATTCCGGTTGGTGTAGCTGCTTGGCCCATAGCAAATCAAACGTGTGAGCTAGGGTGGAGGAAAAAGAACTGATAGGTAGATGCAGAGGAGAGTATGAATGTTGCACACCTCCAACAACTTGCGGTTACGAAAAAGACCATCAATGCCTTCCTCAGGATCGTTGTTGAGATACAGGAGGGGCGGAAATACGGCGTACTTATTTTTCACTGATCTCGCGTTCTCCTTGTAACCCAGCGCATGGTCGAGCTTGAGGCATTCCGAGTCCATGGAACTGAGTGAACGTAAAGCCTTGATATCAAAGAACCCTGCGGGCTTGCCAAAAATAGTTGCTGCACCGGTGCGAGCTCTTGAAAGCATGCTTGACCAGCCTGCACTTAGACTTTTTTGGAACTGAAATTATACCAATCAGTCAGGTTGAATTGAAGGCAATGAACAAGAATTTCATACCACACTGCCGAAATTTCCATGGCCAGCCATGTATGCATGGAATTTTTGGGGAATGCATGCATGTAGCTCAGCTGCCATGCCTGCATTCTTGTCAGCTGTTGCAGTGTACCGATCATTGCTGTCCCACACAAATTCAGGCCAAGGAAGGCGGAATGCCTTTGAGTCGACCCAGCTATTGTAAAAGCATTGAAAAACCTTCCCATACTTTGTTACCTCATCATCCTGGGCTGCCAAGTTCTGCAGAATTTTGTCTTTGCACTGGCTGGTTGTTTGGCACGATCATAAAGCAGCAACTTCTGCTTTGAGATTTGCATTTTCGAGCTTCATAGCATTCAACTGCCGTTGTGCATCTTGGAAGGCCTGAATAATGGATGGTCAGTATAGTTTGCACAATAATTGAGGCATATTACAAACCTTGAAAACCGTCACTGAATCCAGATGAAACTCAGTGCCTTCAAGGTCAGAGAACACAGAGATGGATTCTTGCTGATGAGCGGAAGATGCCGATCCCGAAATAGATGCCATAGCAAAAATATGTGCGCATTGAGTAGTTTAATTTAAATTGTAAGGCTGGAATGTGATGGCAGCCTGAGGTTGCTTCTGCATCAAGTTCTTAAATACAGTGAGCACTGACTTCTTATTCAGAAATTTGAAGAACACACTTCAGCAGTGTGGCGAAATCACAGCCCACCTGATATTAATAATGCATGTAGAACTTGAAACCATTCCTTGCACAATACATTTATACGTATTCAAATTTTGAGCTTAGATGGCATTAATATTAAAAAATGCGTGGCTCGGTAAGGTTATTTTATGGAGACTCAGATGTGATATGCCGGGTCACCCTTGATTCACGTGCATCATCATGACATTTATTGATTTGTCACTTGTGATGTCATTGAGTTTTACCTGCCATTGCGGACAATTGTATCATCGCCTCTCTGCCACAGCATAATCAAAGTTGAAAAAATAAAGGCCTATGTTTAGGAGGTACTGTAACACTTTGATGTACATTCTGAATCACTTTGGAGCAAGTTCTGATTCTCTATCAGTAATTAACACATGGAGGAAAAAATAACAAAAACCTACTTGTAAATATTACAAATTTACCCGTTGCACAAGGGCCAGTGTTTTAAGCCGAAGCCACATGTCGGAATCAACTACGTCAATGACAAGATACTCATCTCCATACTCTGCACCAAAGTCCTTGACAAGCAGTGCTCCTTGTACAATTGATTCCACAGAGATGAACACAGAAAGAGATCTCTGGCGTGCATGGACATGAGTGAATCGAAGGTCACAATTTCTTGTTCTATGATGGGATGAAGGAGGAAGGTCCATCAGTTGAATCAATCTGTCAAGTAATCTTTGGTGTCGATTGTGTAACCAAAGATATAAAGCAGCCGTGCAAAAATATATTTGCCCTCATCAACTTTAATGATGATGCAGTCATATCGGAGTTTATTGTGAAAGGATGGGTTGCCTTGTAGAAGATCTCATGCCAAACACCAGTCAACTGTTGATTCATAGTTGACCTTCAATAACTTATATGGCTTGATCTATCCATCAAATTCTTTTATATCAATTGTAAAAATGATAATGTTAAGCATCATTGCTTACCATTTCATTTGCTCCAATCTTTACAACCTTGCCAAAAAACTTGGAGAAATATTGTGATAGTTTCTTGCAAAAATTGTGAAAGGCAGTATCCATATTGTGTTGGACTTCAACATCTGAGATTGAGAGAACAGAACTTGGTGAGCCTAGAGAGACATGATTGGTTCCAGTGATTGTATGTAGTGCTTTGTCGTCTTCCATATTTTCAGCTGACTCCAAGTTGTCAAGGTAGTCAAGATCTTCATGAATCATCATGGCCACTAAGTCATCATGATCAATCTTGAGTATCTGCAGATAGAATAAGCTTATTGTATATATTGGGTATAAGACTACCACCTGTGGGGCAATATTCTTGAAATTGGTTCAGAATTTGTAACTGTTTTTGAGCGAGCCATGGCATTTTTCATTAGGTTTGTATTGTAGTTTCTAGTGGCACCTTTTTGTTGAATGTCGTCAAACATATGCTTGTGGGTATGTGCCTTAGGAAAAGACCATGACTTGTCACTTAGTGGAATATATTCCTGTGAAATTTCTTGAGTCTCATGTGGTATAAAAGAATTTGACTCAACATGCACATGGAGTAGTTTTTCAATGGTCAGAAGCTCTTCCCTTCCCTTCTTTATTGTTGATTCTGTGTGAACTGTCAATGATGCATACATGTCAAGCTCCAGGTAGCTGCGCATAAGCTTGAGTAAAAGGTATCCTCTGGCAGTCTTTTCCTTTGTGAAAATATTGTGCAAGGCAAATACAATAATCTTGTTACAGAAATAAATTAACCTGAAACACTTTAAACATTGTGCCATTTACTTACCTTTGACATGTCTTCATATTTGCTTCCATCAGCAAATTCGCCTGTCTTCATTATTGAACTAAAGTGGTTTAAGCCACCCCAGGTTGGAATTTTGTCAATTCTATTGAGGTAAAACAAAAAATGTCAGCAAGATGTTTGTATATATCAAAGTCAAAAACATACTGTACATCAATCAGCTTTGTGAGATCCCTTCCCAGATTCTCAGCAACAATCTTCACCTCTTCCCACAAGTGATCAGAAAATAGACCACCATGATAAGCATGTAGTCGATCCCAAGATATCGCTTTATAGATATCAGTGTGTGGAAATTTCCAAAAAACATTCTAAAGAAATAGATGGATTAGTTTTCTAGAATAAAAATTATTTGAGTTACCGAAACAGCACAAAGTCCATAATTTTTGAGCAATTCCTCACTACCTACAGCATTCATAGTCACAGAAGACTTGTAGACATTCTCCATTTCAGCTGTGGTGCGTAGAGGGTAGTCTGTCGACAGATCTGTTAAATTATCGCCTGGTACCAGGCAGACTGGGCATGGAAATTTGCTATTGATTCCACAAATAAGAGAGATCATGCATCTAGGCAGGAATTTAGCATAACAACTTTTCACAATGCATAATAGAAAACTCACTGCTCCTCATAGTCAGCTGATGCAATCAGGACAATAGGAAACATCCACTTTTCAAAGTCAGAAATTGTCATGGTATAACCAGTTTTAGCATATTGTTCCACTGATTTCAGGACTTCATAAAAGGCTTGATGCCAGACAACTCTCTTGAAATTGACATAACCCTTTTTTCCTGTTTCACCAGAATCTTCCTGTATCTGTGATAAAGCAATTAATATTGAGAACAGATTCTGAAAGCATATGGCCAACAATAGGAAACCATCCAACTTTTACACCCCCACCAATACCTTCACCATTTCGGATTGTAATTGGGAGGTGTGCACAACGTGCAATTGCAGGATACCCTTTGGCTGTGCCAAAAGAAGACAGGTGGCTTTTGTCTGCATATACAATGACAAAAAATGGAACAGCACCTTTGGGGAGAGTTGTCTGCCAGCATAGCATGATAAATCAAAGGTAGAAGAAAAAAGTGGATTTTTTGCTTACCTGAATCTCCCACCAGGCATCTGCTGTCCAGGGTTCATCAATGAATCACTCAAATTGTTCTCCATTGAATTTGTAGTGTCTTTCAGCATCCCATCTAAAATGTGTTGCAAGATGTGGGTTGGACAGAATATCATATGCCCAGTCCCAAAGAGGATGGGTCCAAACTTCAAATTCCTTCTCTTCATCTTTGTACTCTGTTACAATTGTGGTCTTCTCAAACTATTAAAGGTGAGTCAACAGGTAAGCTGAGATGACATATAGGGTCAATGGCTTACTTTGGTAGCTCGTGTTGAAGCATTTTCCCAGATTCTAGCAAGATCACCTTCATTCTTGAGTGTAAATGAATGTGGTTCCAAAACACAGTGATGAATGATGGAAATAAGAGCATTAGTTTGAGCCTTGTTCATGTGAGTATCCAATATCAACTCAGCAAGCTCAAAGTCTAGCCTGGAGCGGAATGGTTTCCATGGCTCAGGATCAATTGGAATGTCCATTTCTGGAAGATCAGTTGTGTAATCCCCAAAATGAAAGAATTGTGGTGGGCAGCCACTTCTTGGGTGATATTCAATCTTAATATCATCCAACTCAGGTTCTGTAGTATTGATATTGTAGGTTGGTGGTGCAGGATAAATTTCTTCACCTCCCAGAGTGGGGTTATCATGCTCAAATTCAAGGTGATGATCATCTGCAAGGAGGACTTCATCTGGATATTGTAGTGGTGCAGGATCTGAAAAATAGACTATGACCTGCAATTGCATAGAAAGTATGCTTCACATACCACTGCTAGATTCACCACGCTGCTGTGATCCACCAGCTCTTAAGCCTAAGAAGATGGCATAGGTAAGAAGGAGAGACAATGTATTAGATGAGTGCAGAATTCAAAATTACCAATTGTGTGATGGCCACCACCTTGATTGTCTGGCCCAATTAGAGGAATGGCTGACAGGAGAATTTATAATTGATTTTGCTGCTTGAAATACCAGACTCACCAAGATCTTCTTGTAGCTGTGCTTCAAATTCAGCATCGGTAGCAGCAGTTTCACTGGGCTTGAATTTGCAAGCTCTTTCGTGACTTTTGAGCCCTTGGGATTTGAAAAAACAGCCACAGAATTTGCAAGAAACATCACCCTTGGGTGTTTGAGAGGAGCGGCTCCTTGGAGGCATCTGCAGATGAAGAGAGATAATGAACAGCCACTGTGAATGACTGCAATGACTTTGCACAATCTTATCTCACAGCTCAGGGTCTTACAGGGTCTTACAACATGATTGTAATGATACAGGGACGTCTTACAGGGCAGGTCCCTTACAAGGCACTGCAGGTTTTTCTGACATCCAGTCCAGTCTTTTGTCAAATTTTGACAAGACTGAGACCTGGACCAGTCCTCACAAGTCAACAAACCTCGAAAAACTGGACTGAACTGACATCAACCGGTTCAGTGCAGTTTTCATCAGTTTTCTACAGTTGAAAGACTGGTCTCAACCAGTTTGTACAGGGGTTTGGGGGGTAGGTAGTACTCTGACTGTTGTTCCTACAGTAAATAAATTTTATATGAAGACTAACTACATTATGCTGTGAGCACCTGCTCACAAGGCTCCTCCACTCACAGAATAAACAACGATGATGAATGGCGACAATGTCGCCATTTGCCGTTTGGTTACCATGGCTGGGCACTCCCCATGGTGGTGCTGCCTCATAGTTAGTGTTTGAAAGTCCGGTTAGGTCTGGTTATTGGGTGCCCAGGGGCTCTAACCAAGACCAAGACCGGTTAGGCTTTGTTCCCGAACCCAAAATAACCTAACTGGACCGAAAATAACTGACAAAAACCAGTTAGGTGCAGTTACTAACCAGTTAGGACCGAAAAAATTAAAAACACATTAAAACCACATATATTTCTCATATTTCTCTCAGTAAACATTATTTCCATGCATCATAGCTTTAAAATGAGCCCAAGAACACTAAATTTAGTGAAGAATTGACAAATTCATGATAATATTCTGAAAAGTCTACTCTTTTGGTCAATATTTTAGAGATTTGACCATAACTCAGTCAGATTTTTAGCATTTCTCATGTTTTTAGATGCGTTTTAAAGGGGTATAATAGGTCCGGTTACAACCACTTATAACCAGTTTTTTAACGGTTAGTTAACTGCAAAATAACCGGTTATTTCATTTCCAGAATTTACTAACCACTAACCACAGTCCAGTCTTTTTGCAGTTAGGTCTGGTCTGGTCTCAGTTATTTTCTGGTTAATTAACCTAACTTCCAAGCACTACTCGTAGTGGCATCGCATTGTGGTGGTGTCGTGTCATGTCAGTCATTGTAGTTGCTGTAGCATGGTACTGTTAGTGGGTGGGTTGGGATGAAGGTAAAGTACTTACTGTTACAATCATATGTAAACAACAACGACATCATCATCATTCGTTGATTGGTTGCCACGTTGCCGCCGACGTGGCACCTTGGACTCTTATCGTTGTTGTGGTGGTGTGGCCGTGGTCATCCCTCGTTGCTGGTGATCCCTTGTCGTCAACGAACGACGACAACATCCGTCTTCGTCCATTTGGTTGCGACGTCGCTGAGGAAAATTAGTGCGAGGCAAAGGGGGCAGCGTACTCACCTGGGCAGGCAGAACACAACCGGGTCATCACCATCAGACGTCCCATTGTCACGTCGTCTTGCCTCGTCCCTTCATCGTGTCCCCTCGACCTCGCCGGCACTCATTCGGTTGGTGACGTGGCGTCGTTTTTGGTGGTCGACAACCGATGTGGGCGGTTGACGGGCAATGTGGGCAGTTGACGATTGATGTGGGCGGTAGTGGCCATGATGACCATGGTGATGGGCAATGGTGGCCAGGTGTTGTGGTTGATGGTGGTTTGAGGAAGAGGGAAGAAGTTTGTGTTTTTGTTAGGTTACGAGGGGTGTTTGTATTTGGTTACAAATTGTATTTTCGGTCTTCACGATCTTCAAATTTCGGAAATTGTGAGACTGAAGACCAGACCGCAGTTGCGGTCTTCGATGGTCCTGGGAATTTCCAGTCTTGGGCAGTCTTGGTCCAGTCCAGTCTCGGTCTTTTTCCAGTCTTGGAACTGGACTTCCAAGCACTACCTGTAGAGCATCTGCAAAAAGGTCATTTTGTGCTATTTTGGTCATTTGTGGCCTGTTTTTGGCAAAACAAGCCATTTTCAAAAGACTCTACAGACATAACTGCTCAGTATTTTCTACTGATTTTTGATATGCTCATTCAGGTTAACCAGAAGCATCTTTTGGCTCCCTTTCCAGCTAGCACATATTTTTTTTTTCCATGAGCTGAAAATGGCCATCAGAACAAAAACATCCTCAAGGCCCCAACTTTCACTCAAATTAGTTCATACAAAGGGAAGTGTAACACAACTACATAACATAAACATAAAAGAATACACAACTATATTTAAACTACAATAAATTCTCAGAAAAGTAGAAGAAAATGACCCATGGTCCATTCTTTTTGCACTCCACTGTAAATAAAATTGGTAGCTATAAATCCATATCAAATAAGGTTGAATATTTGAGAACCCAAAAGCAAAGGAATTAAATCAGGGTAAAATGCGGAGAACCACACTGTTTATTACCACTAAGCAGCTAGTTATGAGCTCTTCTCGGACCTTTCCCTCCTCATTGATCCATCGCTGGGGAATAAACTTCTCCGGGTCTGGGAAGACCTCTGGATCACGCCCCACGGCCTAGATATTCTCCATTACTGTGGCACCTTTTGGTATCAGATAGCTGTATACCCGTTCTCGGAAGAAATCAGATTTGAAGTCAATCACAGTTGAAGAAAACTAGCTTACCCAGATGATGTCCAACTTTGTGGCCTTGTGCGCGAAGCCTATCATTGTATTATATCAATATTTGTATGACAGTCAATAGATAGGGGGTGCGATAGGTACCTCCAGCACTGACAGGTCTCCACCTGAAGGACTCTAATACAAACATGTTTGTCTGTGGAAGCATATCCGATGCGGAGAGGAAAGTTATGGACCTCTTCGCATGGTCCTGGTGCCTGTCTGGCATATCAATGATATCGAAGATGTGCTGCCTCACGTTATACATAAGGACGGGACCATAGCTAGACCTTTTGGAGAAGGTATTCATGCTGCGCCGCGTTTAGCGCTTGCGTCTCTCGTGGGCCGACTATTAGCTGGCCATCATTACTTACATCAGGAAATTTGGGAAATTCAGATTTAGCAATACGATGATCACGAACTGGTCACAACATTATAACACCCTGATAGCAGATTATAACTGTATATCTGCGACATGTAGGATTATACTAACATC
>Ga0307507_10012429_pt1 | contig 10518 bp, 12 predicted proteins | sample 7_EM_MG_FD_207223 | JGI IMG/M metagenome (GOLD analysis project Ga0307507, IMG submission 207223) | Populus trichocarpa ectomycorrhiza microbial communities from riparian zone in the Pacific Northwest, United States - 7_EM | ecosystem: Host-associated > Plants > Roots > Unclassified | place... | reverse complement strand
CCTCGTGCGCGACAGGCTCGGGCTCCGGGGGTGCCGGAGGCTCCGGCGTGACCTCGGCGGGCTGCGTGAGCACGGTGGGCGGACCCGGGTCGTACGCCGGGACGACCGCGTGCGCGGGCTCCTCCCGAGGCCCCGAGGCCTCGGGGACGTACTCCGCGGTCTCCTCGAGATCCGGCACCCGGCCGGGCTCCGGCGACGAGCCGTTCGAAGCGTGCGCGGCCTCGAACTGCTCCTGGTCGGCCTCTTCCGGGTAGGGCTCTTCCTCGGCGAAGCGGCCGTCGAACTCCTCGTCGTAGCCGTCCTCGGCGTACTCGGGCTCGGCGGCGTACTCCTGCGGCTCCTCTTGCTGACCCGCCTCTACGAACGGCGGCTCGTACGGCTGCGGCTCGGCGGGCGGCGGCGGGGCCTGCCCGGGAGCCGACGGCGTGTGCACCTCCAGCGGCGACTCGATGAGCTCGGTCGCGGGCGGCGCGGCCTGCTGCTGGAGCGGCTGCGGCGGTGCCAGCGGCGGCGGAGCCAGCATCGGCGCACCGGGCGGCGGCCCGGCGGGCATGGGAGGCGGCTGCGGGGGCGGTCCCGGCGGGCCCGGGGGACGCTGCTGGTTGCCCCTGGTCAGGTACGCCGCGGCGGCCTGCAGCGTCGGCTCGTCGACCGGTGGCAGGGCGAACCCGACCGAGCGGACGTGCTCGACGAGGTCGGCCTCCGGCGAGACGCCGTACTGCCGCAGGTAGAAGTTGACCGCGGCGGGCCAGATCCACTGGCCGTCGCTGTGGAAGGCGACCGGGACGGTGGCCTCGGGGGTCTGCGCGAGCCGGTCGATGTCGTAGCCCCGGTCGGTCACCACCAGCGGCGCGTGGTCCAGGTACTCCAGCAGCCGGTCCTGCTCGTCGACCTCGAGGTCGGGCCGGTTGATCACCGGGCGGCCGGCCGGGCCGATCGTGTCGAAGATCCGGGCGATCCGGAAGTGCGGACCAGGCTGTTCCGGGCCGAGTCCGGACATCCGCCGGATCAGCCACTCGGGCACGTTCTCCTCGGTGCGGGGGAACATCCGCAGCTCGTCGGAGTAGGCCTGCGGCGGTGGCGCGAGGCTCCACACCGGCTCGTCGCGGTTGTACTCGAGGTTGTAGCTCGACGGGTGGTCCAGCTGGTAGCGCGCGTTGAACCAGGTCCCCCGTCCGTCCCGGTACATGCCGCCGCGCAGCCTGCCGAACAGCGTCGCGATGTCGTGCGTCGCGAGCCATTCGTGCACCGTGCCGTCCTCGCCGACGATCTCGCCCGTCAGCTCGTGATACCTCCCGACGGCTCGGTACTCCGCGGTGACCTTGCGCCAGTCGCGCGGGGCGGCCCGCAGCAGGGCGAGGCCGATCTGCTTGACCAGGGTGTCCTGCTCCGTCGCATTCAGCTGCGTCGTCGGTTGTGCCACGGGGACATTTTGACTGTTCGCGCGCGCGAGTGCACCCCGCATGTGCGTTTTACCGCCAGACGTCCCGTCGACACGTGGTCTGACCTCGACTGATGCGCCGTGTCGTATGTCACAGCATGATCGCGGGGACACCGCAGTGGGGGTGATGATCACTCTACGCGCAGCGACCACGAGCGCCACGTGCGACGCGCGGGGCCCGCTTTGCTTGAATGGGGTCCGTGACGGCGAAGATTCTCGACGGCAAGGCCACCAAGGACGCGATTTTCGCGGAGCTCAAGCCGCGCGTCGCGGCGCTGGCCGCGAAGGGGGTGACGCCGGGCCTGGGCACCGTCCTGGTCGGCGACGACCCGGGCTCGCACTCCTACGTGCGGATGAAGCACGCCGACAGCGCGAAGATCGGGATCAACTCGATCCGCCGCGACCTGCCCGCCGACATCTCGCAGGAGAAGCTGGAAGCCGTCATCGACGAGCTGAACGCCGACCCGGCCTGCCACGGCTACCTCGTGCAGCTCCCGCTGCCGAAGCACCTGAACGCGTACCCGGTGCTCGAGCGGATCGACCCGGAGAAGGACGCGGACGGCCTCGCGCCGATCAGCCTCGGCCGGCTCGCACTCGGCGAGCCGGGCTCGCTGCCGTGCACGCCCTACGGGATCATCGAGCTGCTCAAGCGGCACGGCGTCGAGCTCAACGGCGCCCGCGTGACCGTGGTCGGCCGCGGCATCACCGTCGGCCGCACGCTCGGCCTGCTGCTGACCCGCCGCAGCGAGAACGCCACCGTGACGCTCTGCCACACCGGCACCCGCGACCTCGCCGCCGAGGTCCGCCGCGCCGACATCGTGATCGCCGCGGCCGGGGTGCCCGGGATCATCACGCCGGACATGGTCCAGCCCGGCGCCGCCGTGCTCGACGTCGGCGTCTCCCATGTGGACGGCAAGCTGACCGGCGACGTCGCCCCTGGTGTCGCCGAGGTCGCGGGCTGGCTCTCGCCGAACCCCGGCGGCGTCGGCCCGATGACGCGGGCGATGCTGGTCAGCAACGTCGTCGAGGCCGCGGAACGTACGGCCGGATGACGACCATGACCGAGGACCGGCGGGACCGGGCGGACCGCCGGGGGCGGCACTCGCGCTTCACACAGCTGCCCTTCGCGGCGGTGCTGCTGGTGGTGGCGGTGGCCGCGCTGCGGATCGCGCAGTACCACTGGCGCGAGGGCGCGGCGCTGATCGGCATCGCGCTGCTGCTCGCCGGCCTGTTGCGCGCGATCCTGTCGACGGAGAAGGCCGGGCTGCTGGCGATTCGCGGCAAGATCGTCGACATCGTCACCTATGCCGGTCTCGCTGCTTTGATCCTCTATGTCGCTCTCACGATCACGGGCGGACCTCTCAGCGCCTCCTGACCGATGTCATGAAGGGTCCCTTCAGGACAGAAAATGTCCTGAAGGGACCCTTCATGACACTCCGGGTCAGGACGCGAGGGCGAGTTCCCGGCGTTCGGCGCGGGTCTCGCGGCGGTCCAGCAGGCCGGAGACGACGGCCAGCGAAAGGCCGAAGGCGGCCAGCAGTGCGCCGACCCAGTTGGGCGCGAGCAGGCCGAGGCCGCCCGCGATGACCAGGCCGCCCAGGTAGGCGCCGATCGAGTTGGCGATGTTGAACGCCGACTGCACCGCGGCCGACACCAGCGACGGCGTGCCGCCCGCCTTCTCCATGATCCGCGCCTGCATCATCGGGCCGATCATGAACCCGGCGACGCCCACGAAGAAGATCGTGATCGCGGCGCCGATCTTGCCCTGCGCGGTGATCGTGAAGATCCCGAGCACGGCGGCGAGCGCGAGCAGGGAGACGTACAGGCTCGGCATCAGCGCGCGGTCCGCGAGCCGTCCGCCGAGCAGGTTCCCGATCGTCATGCCGACCCCGGCGAGCGAGAGCAGCACGGTGACGTTCGCGGGCGAGTAGCCGGCGACGTCGGTCAGCATCGGCGCGATGTAGGACAGGCAGGCGAACACGCCGCCCAGCCCGAACGTGACGATGGCCAGCGCCAGGTGCACCTGCGGCCGCCGGAACGCGCCCAGCTCGGTGCGCAGCGACGCCTCGGCGGGACGGCCCTGGTGCGGCACGAGCTTCGCGATCGCGGCGATCGCGACCAGCCCGATCACGGCGACGACGGCGAAGGTCGCGCGCCAGCCGACCTGCTGGCCCAGCAGTGTGCCCAGCGGCACGCCGATGACATTGGCCAGGGTCAGCCCGAGGAACATCAGCGACACGGCCTTGGCGCGCTCGCCCTGGGCGACCATGCCGGACGCGACGACCGCGCCGGCACCGAAGAACGCGCCGTGCGGCAGCCCGGCGAGGAACCGGAACGCGATGCCGAACTCCTGGTTCGGCGACAGCGCGAACAGGCCGTTGCCGACGGTGAACAGGCCCATCATGGCCAGCAGCATGGTCTTGCGCGGCAGCCGGACCGCGACCGCGGTGAGCAGCGGGGCGCCGACCACGACGCCCAGCGCGTAGGCCGAGATCAGGTGACCCGCGGTCGGGATGTCGACCCCGAAGTCCGCGGCGGTCTGGGGCAGCACACCCATCATGACGAACTCGGTGGTCCCGATGCCGAAGGCACCGATGGCGAGCGCGAGCAGCGCGACGGGCACGGCACTTCCTTCCGTGAGTAAACGATTACCCGGGCGTCCCGGGATCGTGTTCTGAATCGTTCTAGTAGGTGGGCAAAAAGGAAGACAGCCTCAAGCGGCTTCTACGCCGTCGAGCTGTCCTGCCTCCAGTGCAACCGAAGTGAGGGGTCGTTGTCATCCCGGAACGACGTGATCCTCTTCACGGTAACGCGCAGGTCAGCGCGGTGCGGCGAGGACGCCGTCCAGTAGCCCGGGGAAGAGCGCGTCAAGATCCTTGCGGCGCAACGAGTTGAACCGCGTGGTGCCTTCCTGGCGTCCGCTCACCACGCCGGCCTGGCGCAGGATGCCGAGGTGGTGGGTGAGTGTGGACTTGGTCACCGGCACGTCGAGGGCGTTGCACGCGATCTCCGGCCCGGTCCGTGCGAGCTGGCGGACGATCGCCAGGCGGACGGGGTCGGCCAGGGCGCGCAGCACCCCTTCGACGGTCATCTCGTCGCGCTCGGGATGGACGAGCGGCTGCAGTGCGGGCGCCTTGGGCATGGGTCCATAGTACGACGCCCATCGAAATTGTCGGTAGGTCGTAGTACGGTGTTCATCGAACTACGACGTTCATCGAACTAATCCGACTTCCTGGGGGCTCCGCCTCATGTCTGCCACTTCCTCCCCACGCACTTCGGTGCTGGCGTTCGGCGCGTTCGGCGTCGGGACCAGCGGCTACATCGTCGCGGGCCTGCTCCCGGCGCTGACCGGCGAACTGCACGTCACGGCGACGGCGGCCGCGCAGCTCGTGACCACCTTCGCCGTCGCGTACGCGCTGGGCTCGCCGTTGTTCGCGGCGCTGACCGGCCGCTGGGAACGCCGCACGCTGCTGGTCGCCGCGCTCGTCCTCACCGCGGCGGGCAACCTCTTCGCGGCGCTCGCGCCCGGCTACGGCTCCCTGCTGGTGGCCCGCGTGGTCACCGCGGTCGGTGCCGCCGTGTTCACGCCCGCGGCCAGCGCCGTCGCGGCCGAGCTCACCACGCCCGAGCGGCGGGGCCGCGCGGTCGCGCTGGTGTTCGGCGGGCTGACCGTCGCGCTCATCTTCGGCGTCCCGCTGGGCAGCCTCATCTCGCAGCACCTCGGCTACCGGACGGCGTTCGCGCTGGTCGCGGCGTTCGGCCTGGCGAGCGCGGTCGCGGTGCGGCTGGCGCTGCCCGCGGTCGCGCCGCCGCCGCGGGTGAGCCTGGCCGAGCGGTTCTCCGCCGGGCGCGACCCGCGAGTCATCGCGATGCTCGCGACGACCGTGCTCGGCTGCCTGGCCGCGTTCATGGTGTACACGCTGGTCACGCCGGTGCTGGCGGCGACGGCCGGGGTCGGCGGAACGACCATCACCGTGCTGCTGTTCTGCTACGGCGTCGGCGGCGCGCTCGGCAACTTCCTCGGCGGGCGCGCGGCCGACCGCTGGGGCGCCCGGCTCCCGCTGCTGGTCGTCCTGGTCGGCTTCACCGTCGTGATGGCGGTGCTCCCGGTGACCGCGCGGACGGTCGGCGGCGCGGCCGTGACGCTGTTCGTCTGGGGCCTGTTCAACTGGGCGTTCGCGCCGCCGGTGCAGCACCGCCTGATCGAGCTGGCGCCTGGGCACGCGGGCCTGGTGCTCTCGCTCAACGCGTCCGCGATCTATCTGGGCGTCGGGCTGTCGGGCATCGCGGGCGGCCTGGTGCTGGGCTCCGGCGGCCCGGTCGCGCTGCCCGAGACGGCCGCGATCCTGACGCTCGCGGCGCTGGCGATCGTGGTGTTCGCGTGGAGCGGGCGGGCGCGGGCCCGCGAGGAGGTCCCGGTCTGAGCGCGCCGAAGGGGACGTCCGGCGGACGTCCCCTTCGCCACGGGTTTCAGCCTGGGGTGGTGTGTGCCTGGACTTCGCAGTCAGGTCCGGGGAACACGAGGCCTTCGTGCCCGTCGGCGAACCGGACGAGGTAGGGCGGTGCGCCGTCGGGGCCGCGCACTTCGAGGATCTGGCCGTGCTGCTCGGCCGATCCCACCGTACGGCCGTGTACCTGGATCTCGTCTCCCACTGTCGCGTGCATGGGGCTTCACCTCCGGCCCCAGCGTAGGAGCGGGCGGAGCGCACGTATAGGCCCCGACTGGCTGGCCGCGCCACTCACGAGCTTTTGGCCGCAGCCTTGGTCGCCTTCTTGAATGCGCGGACCTCGGCGAGAGTTTCCGGGCTCACGACGTCCGCGATGGACCGGCGGGAGCCGCGGTCACCATAAGAACCCGCCACTTCACGCCATCCCTTTGGCTGTACGCCGCGCTGTTTTCCCAGTAGCGCGAGGAAGATCTTGGCTTTCTGCTCGCCGTATCCCGGCAAAGCCTTGAGCCGCTTGAGAACCTCGCCACCGTCCGGCTTCGGACGCCCCGAAGTCCAAATGGCTTCGGCGTCCCCCTCGTAGTGCTCGACGATGTACTGCGCCAGCCCGTGGACGCGGCGCGCCATCGAACCGCCGTAGCGGTGGATGGCCGGCGGCGTGACGCACAGCTCGACGAACTTCTCGATGTCGGACTCGGCGATCTTGGTGATGCTGAACCCGTCCATCCGGTCGGCGATCTTGCGCGGCCCGATGAAGGCCACCTCCATCGCGATCTGCTGGTCCAGCAGCATGCCGACGAGCAGGGCGAACGGGTCCTCGGTCAGCAGCCGGTCGGCCTCGGCGTCGCCGGTCAGGGTGAGGTCGCGCTTCATGCCGGACATCCTCGCACCCCGGCGGCACGCGTTCTACTCCTCGGCGTTCTTCGCGGGCAGGTGGGCGATGATCAGCGCCGCCGTCGCGATGAGGAAGTTCTGCAACGCGGGCTGCAGGCCGTTCCACTTGCCCGACTGCCACATCTGGAACCACTCGCCGCCGATCGCGATGAACCCGAGGCCGAACAGCAGGACCCACATCGTCCAGCCCAGCGTGGACAGCCGCCGCGCCGTCCGCGCGTCGCCGCGGGTGGCCAGCGCGCGGATCCACAGGGCCAGCGCGGCGATCAGGACGAGCGCCGTGAGGGTCTCCCAGATGATGATCACGACGTAAGCCGTGTCCTGCAGGCCGGGGCCGGTGATCGCGCGCCACATCATGTTCGGTGACCCGAAGGTCGTGTCCATCGCCAGCACGTGCTGGACGAACGCCCGGTTGGTGTCGAAGTCGGTGATGTTGCCGAAGGCGATGAGTGCCATCTGCAGCGCTGTCATGGCGGTGAGGACGGTGACCGCGAAACGCAGGCCGCCAAGCTTGGCGAGGAACCCCATGATCGGATCGTAGTGGCGCGGGTACCCGCCGTCAGCGGGTTTTCACGCTGGTCGAATAGCGGGCCGGCGTGGTGCCGAGGTAGCGCTTGAAGTGCCGGGTCAGGTGGGCCTGGTCGGTGAACCCGGCCGACGCCGCGACCTCGGCCGCGGGCGCTCCGGTGAGCAGGAGGCGGCGCGCATGGTCGACACGGCGGCCGGTCAGGTAGCGGTGCGGCGGCAGGCCGAACCGGCTGCCGAAACAGCGCACGAGGTACGCCGGGTGCGCGCCAAGCGCTTCGGCGGCTTCGGCGAGCGTCAGCGCTTCGGGCAGGCGCGCGTCGAGGAGGTCGCGAAGGTCGTCGGCGAGGCCGCGGGTCAGCGGCGGCCGCTCGGGCGGGCGGCCGAGGTGTTCGTGCAGCCGCTCCGCGACGAGGGCGAGCCGGCTCTCGGCTTCGAGCGTGTCGCCCGGCTCCGCCAGTGCCTCGTGCAGTTGGTGGATGCGGGTGCGGAGCAGGCCGTCGGCCAGGCTCGGCTGGTCCACGGCGGCGCCGATCAGATCGGGCCCGAGCACCGAGGTGTCCAGGTAGAGCACGCGTTTGCGGAAGCCGTGGCTGGTCGCGGCGCGGCCGTCGTGCGCGACGTTCGGCGGCAGCAGCGTCACCGCCGGGCCGAGTGCGCCGTGGTGGTGGCGCTCGAGGTCGTAGCGGATCACGCCGTCGTCGACGATCAGCAGCGTCCACGTGTCGTGCGTGTGCAGCGGGTAGGCGTGGGTGAAGAACCGCGCGTGGAAGACCTCGGCGATCCCCGGGACCGCCGGGCGCCAGGCCGAGACGCGCGCCTCCATGTAAAGAACGTACAAGACGCGGGCGTGGCGGCCGGGCGAGTCTGTCGGCATGACTCGCTTCGACACGAAGATCGCCGTCCTGCTGCGTGACGACCTGGCGTCCTGGCAGCGCCTCAACGTCACCGCGTTCCTGGTCAGCGGCATCGCGCACGTGACGCCCGAGCTGATGGGCGAGCCGTACGAGGACGCCGACGGCGTCGCCTACCTGCCGATGTTCGGCCAGCCGGTGATGGTGTTCGCCGGGTCGGCCGACGTGCTGACCGCCGCGCACCGGCGGGCCCTCGACCGCGGCCTGCGGTTCTCGGTCTTCACCGACGACCTGTTCCACACCGGCAACGACGACGACAACCGTGCCGCCGTCCGCGCGGTGCCGACGGAGAAGCTCGCGCTGGCGGGGATCGCGGTGCACGGGCCTCGCAACGCCGTCGACAAGATCCTCAAGGGCGCCGAACTGCATCGCTGAGTCCGAAAACCGCCGGTTACCGGCCGGGGCGGCGGGGGAACCTCGCGGACATGCTGATCCGTCATCGAAACTCCGAACCCCAGGTCCATCCCGACGCATACGTTGCGCCGACGGCGACGTTGGTCGGCGACGTCGTCGTGGGTGCGCACGCGCGGGTCATGTACGGCGCGGTACTCGACGCGGAGGCTTCGCAGATCGCGGTGGGCTCGTTCACGATCGTCGGCGAGAACGCGGTGCTGCGCGCGTCGGCGGCGGTCGGTCCGCAGCCGGTCGTGGTCGGGGACCACGTTCTTATCGGCCCGCACGCGACGCTGCTGGGGTGCGTCGTCGGGCGATGTGCGTACCTGGCGACAGGCGCGACAGTGCTTCAGACCGCGAAGCTCGGCGAAGGCACTGTGGTGGCTGTCGGCGCGCTCGTGCATGCAGGCGCGGTCACGCCGGGGTCGTTCTTCGTGCCGCCGTTCACGGTCGCGGTCGGTGACCCGCCACGGCTGTTCGCACCCGGCGACCCCGGCCTGCCGGACGCGGTCCGCGGGGTGGGTTTCGCGGAAGTCGCCTTCGGTGCGACGGCGGCGTGGACCGACCGCGTCCGCCGCGCGGAGCACGCCACCAGGGTCCGCTCGGCCGAATACACCGCGCACCACGACGATTTAGTGGTGGGTGAGGTTGCGCCCACCCGCGAAAAGTGAGGAATCGCGCAAGTTCGGCGGTGCGTCCCGGTGCGCTGCGATGATCACTCGCAGGCCGCGGGAGGCGGTCATACAGGGGAGGAACAAGATGAAATCACTGATGATTCGCCGTGCCCTCGTAGGGTTCACGGGTGCCGCGGCGCTCGGCCTCGCGCTCACGCCGGTCGCTTCGGCGGAGCCGGTCCAGACCGTTGACTACACCGCCGAGCCGGGCTCCGCCCCGCTGGAAGGCACTGCGCACTACGCCGCTCCCGGCGACGAAATCGCGGTCTGGGAGCGCGCCGGCGTGCTCAAGGTCGACGTCCAGTCGGGCTTCAAGGACCTGCGCGTCGAGCTGAGCGCACCGGCCGGGGAAGCACTGCACGTCGGCACCTACACCGGCGCGCGATACCGCGGCCAGAGTGACCCGGCCCTGACCACGCCCGGCTTCTACGTGGTCAGCAACGGCCTGGGCTGTAGCGACATCTACGCCGAGTTCACCATCGACCAGCTCGGCAAGGACGCTGACGGCAAGGTGACCGACGCCGACGTCACGTTCGTCGAGCGCTGCGGCGGCCCGGACACCCCGGCGACCACCGGCGAGGTCCACTACCACCTCTGACCTGCGACGTTACGTTTAGCGGGCTAAACGTAGCGCCTCTGACCTGCGGTTTAACGGTTAGCCCGCTAAACGTAAAGCCGCAGGTCAGGGGGCTGTGGCCTGGACGACGAACGTGCCGCGAGGACGCTCGCCGTCGGCCCAGAACCACGAAGCGGTCACGTCCACGAAGCCCGCGTCAGCGGCCAACGCGGCCGCCTCCGCTTCGTCCGCGGGCAGCGTCAGGTCGCCGGGGACCAGCGCCGCGAACCGAGGGGACGGCCGGAACGTCGAGCCGCGCGACGCGCTGAACGCGACCCGGCCGCCCGGGCGCAGCACCCGCCGCCAGTCCGGCAGCGCCGCCGCGCCGAGGAAGTGCAGCGAGGACGCGCACACCACGACGTCGGCCGAGTGGCCGGGCACCGGCATCGGCAGCGCCGAGCCCACCTGCCAGCTGATCCGCCCGCAGGGGTCGAGCGACGGAGCCTTGGCCCGGGCCAGCGCGATCATCGCGGGGGACAGGTCGAGGCCGAGCACGCGCGCCGGCCGCAGGCGAAGGGCTGCGAAGGCCGCGAAGCCGGTGCCGGTCGCAACGTCGAGCACCAGGCCCGGCTCCTCCGGCAGCCCGGCGAGCAGCGCGTCGGCCACCCGCACG
>Ga0307507_10012428_pt1 | contig 10519 bp, 8 predicted proteins | sample 7_EM_MG_FD_207223 | JGI IMG/M metagenome (GOLD analysis project Ga0307507, IMG submission 207223) | Populus trichocarpa ectomycorrhiza microbial communities from riparian zone in the Pacific Northwest, United States - 7_EM | ecosystem: Host-associated > Plants > Roots > Unclassified | place... | reverse complement strand
GAGATCCATCTTGCGCGTTTCCTTGCAAAGAATTATCTGCATTCGGATTACACTAGTACAATTAGCTTTCTAGTCGACGAACATAGAACACACATGAGACCACTAGGGCACGCAAGTCCGAGTCTTTGCACCGATCAACGAGGTTAATTTAACTGAAAATTAGAAGATAGCAGACTGCACAGCAAAAAGTCTGGTCATGAAGTTCCCTTCCACTCCGGCTCGTCGCCAGTACCAGACAGCCTCTTGGCTTTGACCTTCAATCCACTGCTACCTCCTTCCGCCTCCTTGCCGTTTTCAGGATGTGGACGAGCCTTCGAAATCTTGCCAGGAACCTGGCCAGACTCTGTCCGTCTTGCAATCAACGCCCGGATTGCTCCAAGCCACCTTATCTCGTCATCTTCGCCTGGAGCGCAAAGCAAAAGGGTCTTCCCTGTCGTGACAATTTTGAATGTGTGCGTGCCGTTCACATCATCCCCATCTGTCCCCTGCGAAGGAGAAGCGGAGGGAACAGAAGTCTGCTTGTGTGTCTGCAGATCGTATTCAAGAGCATCTAAGATCTCATTGAACGCAAAACTGCGATGCGGTTTTGGATCCTGTAAATAAAAACAAACCGCCATTGATATAAGGTCCAGGTCCACTAAACCAACCAAGGAAAGCGTACCATATGGCTCCCGTAATAGACCAACTTTTCTCCAGTAAGCACAAACCACCTCTTGCGCCAATTTCGGCGCTTTGAACCGCATTTCATCAGATAACCAGACAAGATCACTTTTGTTGGGTCCTTCTGAGAAGGTTTCGAGACAGGTGATGTCTGGGGCGTCTGCGTAGGTGATATCGTCACAATCTGTTCAGACTGCGGATTTAAAGCATCCTCTGAATCTGAGGAGGTTAAAGCAGGAAGGCGTCTGGGTATTTGTTCTCGAGGCAGGGCTTCCCGAGGAACCGACCGGCTCGCCGTAGTTGGGGAGGTGTTGGTGGTCGGTGTTGCTACAGAAGATTGAGTAGAGGTGGCGAGCAGACTTTGTCTCGCGGCTTCGATCGCCCTGACCCACTCGTGCACCTCCTGCGCATCAGATGCCTGGAGGTAATATGTTCGCGAAGTTGAAATCAACCCGAATGCGTGATCGTGACGCTTCAAGTTAACTAATGTGCACGAATGAATATCTGTTAATTCCAAAAGACGGAGTAATTGATATTCTTTCGAAGTTTTGTAGTACGCCAGATGAGCGGGCCGAAGGACGAACCAACGTTTCTTCCACGTCTGAAGAGCAAATGGTTTATACCAGACAGCAAAAACAAACAGTGCGTTACCTTTCTCCTCTTGCCCTTCTTCCAGAGATATCCGGCCTTGAGAACGCTCTCATCGGTCGGGTGGGACACTGGGGGACTGCGAACATCGGTCCGCTTCCAGCCCCCTTCATCTTCATCCTCCGAATCTTCCCCGCTATCCGACCTTCTTTCAGCAATTGCAGACAACGGAGGTTGTGAAGGCGATGTGCCAAAATAGAAGCCATGAGCAGCCGTGGTAGGAGTGCCAATTTCGGGTGTGAAGACTGAGTCCGAGTCTGACTCGGTTCCTGATACATGTCCAAGCGAAACGTTGGTATTCTAGCAACGAGAGAGCATAAGAGCTACAAGTTTTCAATGGTCTCGGTGCTAGCGCTTACCATTGGTCTTGACACGGAATGAACCGACAGTTTCCGTTGTACCTCCTGGGGTGTCGGTGGCGCAACTGGCGTTGGTGACATTCTGTTTGCTTCCTGGTATGAAAGTGAAAGCGAAGACGATGGAAACCTTTGCCAAAGGCTGTTGAGTCGATGTAGCGGATGATAAAATGCGGAGTCGCGGACTGAGATCACCTGCACGTGCCAGTGTCGTGCGATGTCGGCACTCACAATTTGGGGGACATAATACTTACACTGGGATTCGCGACTCCTATGTAACGACTCACGTCAATGTATAGCGCGTATTCTAAACTCTTTTTCATTTTATTGTGTCAAATCGCGTGCAAAATTCGTATAATATTCTCTATATGAGAGGCTGCTGTACCGAGCCTAATCCGGACTCGGATATCAATCAGATCTACTCTTCTCCTCTCTACCATGTCTGAAGCCCAATTCAACAAAGCTACAGAGATTGTCAAAAATCTCCCCAAGGAAGGTCCGGTTAATCCCACCACCCAAGATAAACTTGATGCGAGTATATTTCTTTCGCCGACAATGTTATCTCTTGACTGACAATTGTCCATCTAGTTTTATATGTATTTCAAGCAAGGTATGCTCAGAACTGATAGCCATTTCTCATGAGATGAACGTCATTATTATCAGCTACAGTCGGCGATGTAAACACTACCCGTCCCGGTCTCATGTCAATGGACTTTGAAGGCAAGTACAAGTGGTGAGTGGTCATTTTCCCCCTTTTTTTTCTTACTCGTATCCATATGATATCAAGGGATGCCTGGGAATCCCAGAGAGGCGTTACCAAGGAAGCTTCTTATAAGAACTACGTGGATAAACTCATCAAGGTGAGTTCATGTTCATCCGAGTCGACTATTCCTCATCCCACCTTCCCTCTTCTAGTTACTGAAAGCAGCTGCGGAAGCTGGAGATGAAAACTCCAAGAATCTTGTGGAAGAGCTTGAAGCCCTTGCGCCTGAAGTCCAAGCCTGAAACAGCTGAAGCTCTCCGACAAGCCTGAGTCATGGTTTAGAACAATTTTGTAACAATAACCGATATATCGGTGGACTCCCGGATGAAAGAATGTAATGTCAATGATTGTTGCTTCAATGTTGCCTTGTGCCTTTTGCTCCGCCAATTTGCCGCCAATATCTTAAGTTGTTCGGAGGATCCGATCAAGGCGATCTCTCGTGAGATGACAAAAATCATGTAACCTTCATTATTCCTCCCAAGAAAAAAATCATCAAGCTGACTTGTTGGACATTTAAAAAATAAATATGTTTTTCTTCCCGCCGTTTGCGTAGGACCCCTTACACCCCCGACCAATTTAGGCGGGTATGATTTGCCTAATCAAGTCCGTGACGTCGGTGTGTCATTGTCACTGTGGCGTTCAGAGGAAGTCGCCGCTGCAACATATTCGGACCCTGGTCCTACGGCAGCTGGACCTCGCGAGACAACGTAGTATTACGCCCATTCTCACCGGACGATTTTGGGTTCAATACATATACTTACACCGACAGAAGTCCGTCACCTGGGAACAATACTTAGCTCGGGAACGCCAATCTTTGAGAATACGACCCTACAACTCGGTCGCGTAAATCTTTCTCCTTTATCTTCCGGCGTCTTGTCATTGTTTCTCCACCTTCTCGATTTGGCTCCATTTCCATTCATGATGCACTGATGCCTTGTCCCTCCCTCGGGGCTAGACCGCTCTATGTCATCCACAGGCAGCCATCTGGGACATAACATCACCGTCCTAGAGCTGCAGAGTGCGTTTTCGGATAACAATGAGGCACCAAGGTCGCCGTGTTGCCACCAAGGAATGACCACCACGTTGTTGATGAAAAAATGCGGGAGCAATTGATCTTAACCTTCTTTTTAATCGGGCTTTCGCTGAATGTGTATAACCGCCTCAATATATTTTCACCCTTTTTACCACCTTCACAACGGATACGGAAAAATCGGATGAGGTCTCCGACCTTGGGCTTGGGTGTTCACTCATCGCATCAGCACAGGTTGAGAGGAAGTCTGTGAAGAATTTGCAAAACACGGTAACATGAGAAAACTTTCTTCAATAGCATGAGTCATAAAGACTCACCAAATCTCAATGGAACTAACTTCATATTCGCCACTACTAGATACATCCCTGATACGCCGATTTGGATAAAGGAAACAGACCAGGGTCCATGACTGTGTGAGTCCCATGAACACGGTTCGCGCATGACGATTCCATTCACACACACACCAAAAAAATACAAAAAAAGACCTAAGGATCCTTCCGTCTGAGCCATTGGTCCAGCAAAGGTGAAATGTGCTCTTCGCCTTTTTGTGGTAAGCGTCAATTTAACCCAAATTAGACTGTTATTCTTGATCAGTGATTTACTGAATATTGGACTCCGCGAATTCTAATTTTGCCTCGTATGGGGGAGGAAAGCGACTGCGATGGATACTAAACGATTTTTCTTGCGAGGGATCAGTTCTACACCGGTTCAAGCAAAGCAGCAGAAAAGGCGTGTGGGGCACAATATATGGCTAGAAATGGAAATATCCCCGTAGGTGTCTTGCATAAGGTATCCCAATTGAAATTGCTCAATCAATATGAATCAATGGTATATACATTATCTCCAAGACAAGGTTATTCAGATGACAATATGACTGTAAGCGATATAGAACTACTAGTACCCCTGATTTCGTCCAGACTTCTTCCAGATAGTACGAACCAGAGATTAGTCTCGGCCGAAGGACATGCACGTAGCACGGCCTGCTGTGCATGAAAGTGAATGAGAAACTTTTTTGCAATGAGATCTGGGGCTGTAGTTCATCCTCAAGGCAAGTTTATCGACAGTGATAGACATCCTGCTGTGAACATCACCGTGACAGTAAGACGGACCAGATTACCATCTCTCCAGTTTTACCGGTACGTTCAGTCTTGAACAAGCAGATAATCGTGTCGTCCATATTTCGAAGGCCATTAGAAAATTCGAATGTGGCTGTTAAAATCTAACGGCAAAGAGGGACCAAGAAGAAAAATGGAGTTCAAAACGTCCCCCGAGTCGAAAGGTCATTGGAACGAGAAAAAAGTTTTTCCTGTGGGCCAGATCCAAATCTATCCGAGAGGCGAAAGAGTGAAACCCATTATCGATGAGTTGGAGGGGGGTTTAACAAATAGAGAGAGTGGCAGGGGTATCTTCCAGAACGCCGTTGCTTCTTTATGAAAAGTAGAAGACAAAAATGGAAAAAGAATAAAAAGTCGAAAATACACAAAAATTCATTGATGTTGTGGGAGGCCTTCAGATGCTGGACATAGCGAAAAAAAAGGGCGGCGAGAGGGGGAACACCCAACAATATCGACTGAGAGGACGCGAGATTGGTCCTGTCAAATAAAACTAGCCAATAGGATGTCATGGAAAAACATGGTACCCATAGAAGGACGTTGGAGTTATCTTACCGTTTCATATGAGTCTTCGATAACACACCTTGTATCAGATGATGGTCCGCAGTCACCTCCCGCAATCACCCCTCAACCATGCCTTATCCGAATATACCAGTTCAGGATCGCACCTAACTTCTTTAGCACCTCGTACTTGGGTGATCAAGATAACGGGTTCGGAAAGAGAAATTGTCCGCAGAAAGCGGGATGTACGCAACACCCCAGAAAAACGGGGTTGAACCAATGCACCGAATCGAGAACAAATGACAATTAGCGGATACAGCTCACGATATGTTGGACGTCGTTCAGAACTTGAGGCAAACAATATTCACACAAAGCCAACGAAAGCAAAAATTATATATTAGGTTGGTATATCTACACATGAGTGCATCGATACCACAAGTCAGAACTCTAAGACAACTCCAAACTAGGAGAGGTCTAAGATTGATTGCATCTAAGACGGACGGCCAGACACCCCTCGTCTGTGGGTGTCTGGCCGTCCAAGCTCAATGCAGTCAATCTAAGCGGGTAGAGGGTCGATGGGGGGGAGGGGAGAGGAAGGGAGAGGAGGGAAGAACAAAGAGCGCCGGTCGAAGGATGGTTAAAAGACAAAAGACGTGTGAGCTTTATCGATGTGTGATGATTCAATCAAGGTTCGTCACATGTGACTTTGCTCTGCAGGGCACAGGGTTACATTACATTACAAATAAAACTAAACAAAGGTGCAGCGCTTGGGTTTCAATACGGTAGATTAGTGTACCAGAAGATACCAGGGACTGAGTTTACCCTAAAAAAATAGATAGAAAGCAGTCGTAACAGCTCGTGAAGGTATCGTAACGAAGATATTCATACAGTAAAATAAGTGTACCAAGTTGTAAAGATGAGGACTCTAGGATTTATGTAGATTCAAACCAATGATGGTGATGACAATGCAAGGAGACATCGATGAGGAGGACGCATGTACAAGAGTGGGATATCGCTCTTGACTCTTGGTGATTAAAAAAAATCGCCTGAGGACGTGTGGTCGATAGCAGAGTGAGGCGGTTCGGGTGCTCGATGATAGATACAGACGGAAACAAAGAACAAGGGGCCAGCAATGTTTCACGAGTCAGTCGATCCACCACCACGATCCGGATTTGCAACGAACAGGCTTGGCTTCGGAGCAAGCCCATAGTTTACTTCCACCCGTTTCTTCGTCCGCTCCTCTCGTTGCTTCGTATTTGGGCTCACAGGCACCTCCATCGACATTCGCCTTTCAAAGTTCCGAACCTTATCAGCGACACTACCAGGAGAAATCGGCATCGTTGGTTGAGCAGCATCGACTGCATGAGGAAGGGAAGGGTCGTCCCCTTGATCAGCCGACAGAGGGTGTCGAAAAGTGGGTGACATAGGCTGCATCTCCGAAGGACTCGCGAAAAGAATCAAATTATCCCTCTCGCCTCGAGGAGTAATCACGTCGTTATCTTCGTGTTCCGAAGCTGACGAGAACGTCTCAATACTCAAACCGCTCACAGAACGTCTGTTTTCAGAGTGACTCCTGGATTTCAAGTAATGTACCACGTCCATCGTACCCGCCATCCTTTCGATTGCTTCGGAATCAGACGTCTTTAGCGAAGAGAACGACTTGCCGTATCCTTCGGCGGCGTACACCCTAGTCGGAATCAGTTTCGATGGACCTCCATCACTTGGTTCGCCTGACTTTTGGGTACGGTGCCTTGGAGGATATACAGTAGGTCCCAATGTTGTTGGGAAGTGCGATCTCGCTTCTTCATCGGGAGCAGCTAGAGTTGACCCCCGTGGCGAGGCCTCCTCGATCGCACCCAGTTTGGGAGGAGGATTGGGATCTCGAATATCGTATGTCCCCTTTCTCGAGGTGTTTGCCCTTGAAAATCTGGACCACCACGAGTCGGTTCTTCGTACAGGTTGGCCCAATGATGAGCTGGAAGTATTGATAATTGAAATTGTCCTGGGAGGTAGAGAGGGAGAAGACCCTCCAGCGTTCAGAGGACTGTCGTTCGTCGAGTGGCCATGGGAGGAATTGGAGGAGATTATTTGCGACGGTAATGTGCTTTGAGATGTGTGCTCTGAGAGAGGACTTAGTGGGTGACCACCTCGGGAAACGGGTAATACACTTTGAAGAGGTAGCAATGGTGGGGGTCGAACGGAAGCGCGAGAAGTTTGTCGTTCGAGAGTCTCTCTTGTTTCGTCACCAGGAGTAACATGTCGAAGTCCATGGTAGAGGTCTGCAGAGTCGAAATCCCCGGCGTGATCATAAACTGGATCAGAGAAAGGATCGTGGTAGCTGGATTCGCTTCTCCAACTATGGTGGCTCGTTTCCCGTCGCGAAAGTCGAGTCGGAGTCCGAGCAGTTAAACTGATGAGTCCAGTATGTTCATCTCGCGTGATATTTTCAGTGTCAGTAAATGGGTCCTTTTCTTCTGATGGACTTGGCGGGAAGCCCCCGCTGCTAGGGTGCCGACTTCTTGTCTTCATTCCTGCCCCAAGGATGCTCTTTAAAGACCAAGTGCTCCCTACCACACTCCTCGGGCGATTATACCACTCCCCAAGGCTTCTTGCATCCTCATCAGCAAGCATGTCTCTCCGCGGTGCATTGCTACGACCATTCCTCATTTTTAATGCCACACCCAACGAACCAAGAATCCCATGCTGGGAAGGCGCATTATGCATCTTCACAATTGGAATAGCCCGTGCCAGTCGATGAGTTTCTCCAACTATATCTCCATCTTCGTCGGTTAAAGCCATAAAGTGAGGTCCTCCGTCCGATTGTTGACGTTTGCGAACGTAGTAAGCTACTCCTAACCCAACCGCGATGAGAGCGAAAAACCCAAAAACGGTTCCTAAGGCAATGGCCGTCACATTGCGGTCTTTTTTCGGGATAGGAGGGAAGGTGGGTGTTGGAGATATTGAATCCGAAGAGCTGCCAGGCTGGCCGTGTGGAACTTTAGAAGGCGAAGGGATTGGAGGTATAGTTGGTGACGACGTAAAACCAGGTGAAGGGCGTGGATAGGTGGAAACAAACGCATTTGAGGAAGGATTATAAACCTCCAAAGTGGGAGGTGCTGGTCCGTTATCTAGATAACCTGTACGAACATCAGTGACGAGGAAGTGGTGACAAAGCGAATTGCTTACCGAACCCGAAAATAATCTGTGCTCCAAATGAGACTGCGAAGTGATCTCTTCTGGGCCCGACTTGAGACAAAGCATCTATTTTGCTCCATTTCCACGGCTTCGTGGTCGTATCGAGAACCCAGCCATCCGCGAAGTTAGTTTGAAAACCTGAGTCACACCCGCCTTGGATTATGATCCTTCCTGAAGCGACGAACGTCGCCGCAAAGGCGACTCTTGGAGATGGAAGAGACGATGTATCGGTCCTGGTGACTGACCACTCCATCTTTGACGAATCCAAGACCCAAATCGTAGAAAAGGGCAACAATGTGCTCTGAGATGGGGAATAACCACCAAAAACCAATATACGACCATCGGAGAGGATGACTGAGGCATGGCCGTAAAGATCTGGAGGTGCATTGGAAGTGGGAAGGGAATTGAAGGACATGGAACTCCCTGCGAAATAGAAGTGGTCTGAGAAAGCGACTAGGGAACCGTCTGATCTCTCCCCTCCGAAAATAAATACATGGCCGTCTTTTGAGGTGATAGAAGAATGTCGGTGTCTTCGGATGGGTTGACCTCCCCAAGAGCTTGGTTCTGGTACCCATACAGGAGATGTACGGGTGGATACATCGAAAATGGCGGCGGAATCAGCGAGATTTAGTAGGACAGTTTGTGAGTTTGGGTCTGGAAGACCACCGAAAAGAAGGGCATGGGTTGTATTGAATGCAGATAGAGAATGCCAAGCTAGAGAAGTGGACGTGTTTGTGGAAGAACTGACGAGTGACCAAGGTGGGGATTGTGCAGAAAACTCGGATGATAAGGAGAGAAAGAGGACTTCGTTAGTATTGGGCGCCGATGAGTAAGAGTATTGGTTAGACTGATCGACTTTGCCTCCATGAACGTAGAGAGCATCGTTGACCAACACAACGGCCTGAGCCCACCTACCACCAATTCAGATAAAATAATAGGAAAAAAAAGGCAAAAATTCACCGTGGAGCGGGATCGTATGCGGCGACGACATAAAGCAAGCTGAGTAACCACAAGCCCGAGCGGAGCAGCCATTGGAGATGCATGTTGGTTGAGCAGTTCCCGGGGTTAGAGGGAGACTGATTCAACATGAATCAGAGAAGCAGGCCAGTATAATTACAAAATCAGATGAGAATTGCTGCGTTGAATTGCACAGGCTTCGGCGGAGAGACATGTTGCAACCGCACAGCCACCATGATCGCTTCTTTAGGTAACTTGCGGAGTTCTAGGACCTTGATCGTCGATCAAATATTCCTCCTCTGAACGTGAAGCCAGGACATCGAAATTCAAATCTGGGGTCGAGGACTAACGTGTTCATACTATATGTAACCAATTGTCTAAAATACTGCACTGCCAACGTTGATTGAAATGCATACAGGCTCAGTGCTCATTGACCAACCACCTGTCGAGTTATTCTTGTAGGGTTCGATTATTCGTTTCGTTGCTGAGAATGCTAACGATGCCAATTATTACGATTCATGCAAAAAGAAGGCATCTCGATTGGCTGTGTCTGCTCCATTACAGTCCAAACACGAATTCCATCCTTCAACTCCAAAGCCTTGGACGTCAAGATGAGGCCCCATCTTTCGAGAGTTTTACGTATACCAGTAACTGATTTAAAAATTATTCAAGATTTTCTGTCAAAAACGAAACCGACTTGAATGTTCATTGTTTAGCAAATGCACACCTGAGTCCTGACACTGTCCTCCATTCGCGCTTTCAACATACACATATATAATTTTGATTTTCCTTCCAAAGCGAATCTAACAAACGAACAAATTGGGGCGTAGGGTGTTTCCTTCAACCAACCCGAAACATCAGTGCACCTTCTCGCTCCTTAAATAACCCTCCTCACCAAATTGCCAGTGACTTGCGAGGATGTGCTCCGATTGAAAAAATTAGTCTGCCAAGCGAGGAAGCCATGTCCGTGTCGAGAAAGATGCGCCGTTTTTGTTAGCATCTTCCGAGTTGTTGTAAGTATCTGAAAAATTCATTCTCCAAATTCAAACTCACATGGGGATATCAGCTGCAGGCGTCAAAGTAGCCTTTTCTGGTCATTTGTACATATTACTTTTCCATGCCCTTGTCCTGTAAAATATTTTTACTCGACTCATACCAAGATAAAAAATCTTGATGAGCAATCTCATCTCCGCCGTTTCCTGGGTAAGACGCGGCGTTGCAGCTAAAAATCCGGAAAAATATGTCTTGGACAGCAAAGAACTCGAGCGCGTAAGTGCACTAGCCAAGATCGAATTGG
>Ga0307507_10012427_pt1 | contig 10519 bp, 16 predicted proteins | sample 7_EM_MG_FD_207223 | JGI IMG/M metagenome (GOLD analysis project Ga0307507, IMG submission 207223) | Populus trichocarpa ectomycorrhiza microbial communities from riparian zone in the Pacific Northwest, United States - 7_EM | ecosystem: Host-associated > Plants > Roots > Unclassified | place... | reverse complement strand
ATTCAATAGAGAAACACCATTAGTGCAGTATAGGCGCTCCTTGGCGCTAATGAATCGGCGCCGCCGGGTTGATGGAATGAACATGATTTGGGTCACGAGCCGCTCACTCGGACGACGGAGGAGTAAAGGTGAGTGGTCGATCACAATCATCTTCAAGCCGCATTCAAAGTTCGAACAAGTGTGCTCAAGAATGATATTGCAAATTCAGAGTTTTATAAAATCTCTAGTGCAAATGCCGAACCAGCGCTAGCACATTCACATCTACAGTGCTTGGAACAAAGGAATGACGATTCACAAGACTCGGCAATACCATTTATATCTCTGTAGTCCGGCTGACTATCATCGGTATGTTGCCAATGGGTCTATTCTGGTCTATTTCAAGCCATCATATTGTTTACTTACTCGACCCTTTATTAAATTGCGGATGGATTTTTTCCGTACCTACTTTTCTCATCCCAACCGATCTAAACCTCAATTCACTCCACATCTTTGAGAGAAGGAGTTCTGCCAATATGCAATCCTACTACACTCAATCCCCAGAATCGATATGTCGATCGTTGGAACGGTTTTCAGGCTACACTCGACAGGACATCGACTCGGACAAGACAATCGTGGACACTGTCAATGCGCTAGTCGTCGTTGTGCGTATGCCAATTATTTTTTTACCAACTGGGAGAATCTCGTTCAACTTTTTACCAGGCAGCGTTCATTGCTGGCGTTCAATCGTCAGTAATTTCCCTCACAATGTCTCTATCTCAATCTACAATAGGCACTGCAGCCAACGCAGTCGCCTTCGTTGGTCTTCTTCTCGACGTAATAGGCACCTTCCTAGGCGTCATTCACGCAATAGTCCTTCAGCGCCGAATCAAGGACAACACTGATCTTCTCAACGCCATGACAGAGATCAGCAACGGCCTCCGAGCGATTCAGAGACTCCAAAACTCTTCTTCCCAAGATAAACTCACACAAGACCAGCTTCCAGAAATCGGAATAGAAGACCCACAACAACACCTTCGTCGAGCACAACAGCTTCACGACGTCCTCGAAGATCGTTTCAGAGACCGGACAAGGTCTCAAGCGTTCTCTATCGCACTGGACGTCATCCACGCTGTCATCTTCCCAACGTTTGCAAAAGATAAGGTGGAATTTATACTCAAATCTCTGTTCAAATTGGGCCATACTCCCTTGCTCGCGATGGCTGTTGGCGTAATGGCCCTTGTTGTTTCGATCATCATGTTCGCGGCAGAGTCGACGGTGCTCGCTCGTGAGGTCTGGATTTCGTGTGTGGCAGTCCTTGGTGGTGTCATTGGTCTTTCTCTCCTTCCCATATCGTTTGTAGCCTTTTTTGTGGTTGAAGTTCTTTTATTGACATTCTACTAGGTACGAAAAAGCGAAGAAGTACTTCTTTCCGGCATCATCGCCCGAGTAGAGGTACAAACATTTGAGGTGGGGGAAAATACGGGACACTTAAGCGGACGGTGTAGAATTGCTCTCAATTCGTATTACGTACATAAGTTGGAAAAAAGTTCTTGGGCAATATATGTTGGGGAATAAAAAAAACAAGGTATCGAGCAAGGAGAGTCATGGAATCACCACGGCAGGCAAAAAAAGAAGTGGAATGGGGGCGGGGGGGGGGGAATCATTTAGGAACCCGAGATCATTACACCGTGGTTGAACAGACAAAAAAAAAACGGGTATGAATAAATTACATGGACAAACGAAGGCTTGACTTCGTTTTTTCATTGGTCAAGAAGGCGGGCAAAAAGAAACGGCGAGCTAATAAATAGTGCCGTTCTTATGAATGGCAAAGGTGGGGAATTTGGGGACGTGAAAAGCGCATCGTAAAGTGTGAAATAGAGCGGGTGGTGATTAAATCCCTGCTTAACATACAGAGAAGCAAAAAAAGAAAGAAGTCGAGATAAGAAAACCAGGCACCTACGGAGCTTTCACTCATTTGCAACCTGTGTGGAACGGGTTTTGGTTAATAGATTAATAAAAGAAAGCAGTAAATGCGAACCTTTAACACCCTCCTTGGTTCATCCACTTCATTACCATTTGCATAACTATCCTGACTTAGGTGTGGATTAGGCAAGGGAGCCCCCATATGCGAATCCGGATGATTATCGTCGGCGCCATCCTCGACACCTCCATAAGCATCCTCGGTCTCTTCATTCACAACGCTGTACCTGTTGTTCGGTACAACATGTCCGTATCCATTGGCATGATTATGTTGACCACCATCAATGCTTTTCTGCCTGACTGGTGCAGCATGCTGTTGTTGCGCATACGGATGTTGCGAATATCCTGTACTCCCCCTACGTGTAACACTGGCATAAGGGTCAGCTCCGCCGCCAGGCATGTGAACAGGGTTTGGAATGGCAAACGCGGGGTAAGGTCCGTTTCCATCCTTGAGGGCGGAAGCAAAGTCTGGCTTACGACCGTCCGCTCGCATGCTGCGAGCACGGACAACACCAATTCCAGCTGCGCCAGCGGCATAGGGGTCAGAAGAGTACAACATATCCCCTGGACCTGGTGGATGACCAATTTCTCGCATTCCGTACGAATCTACAGCCATTGGTGGTTGAGAGTATGTCCCATGTGTCCCCTGTGTCCCGTGACTCGCATCGGAGAATTGTCTTTCAGCAGAGCCGTACATGCTTGCTTGTGTATTGCCGTGAGAGTTTTTGTATGGGCCATCGTCATCATCGAAGAAAGGTCCGGTGGAGGTAGCCGCAGCTTGACGGGTCGCTTCTTGGAGTTCACGGTCAAAGGCTTCGTGCCGACGGCGACGCTGGAAGTTGCGTGCGAGGAATACGATGATTGCTAGACAGACGAGGCCAACAAGGATGAAGACAGCTGCAACTGCGCCTTTGTTTTTAAGGAATCTGGGAGGATTTATAATTAGTTTCGTTTCAAGGTCAAATTAAAAATAGCGAATAAAGTATAAATGAGAGAACTTCCACAGCAATTAAGTGTGATTATCTGCTCAATTTGTCGTGGAAGACAAACTGGGGGACCCAATTGCTCAGCAGGACACGCAAAGAGACCGTGAGGATCAAGTCGACACCCTGATTTCTTCTGACAGAGGAAAATGACCGCGACTCGTACAAGTCACAGAAGGGGCAAAAGGTAAACAGAAAAATCCTCACGGAGTTGAACCTCCATCAGAGAGGGTGCTGGTCGGGCTCACGATACCACCCGAGGGAGTGGTAAATAGGGTCGAGGTGGAAGTAACGACATTGCCAGGATTAGAACTAGTTCTGGAAGTGGCTCTTGAGGTAGAGCTGGTGGATGTCAAAACAGTAGTAGATGAGGTCGTGGACACTGAAGAGGAACTGAGAGAAGACGAGGAGCTTGACGACGTCGAGGAAGAAGATGAAGATGAACTGGATTGGGAGGACGAGACTTGTGTACTTGAACTCGTACTGATTGACGTTGAACTGTTATTATGGTCGAGATTCAGTAGATAATTGGTGAAAAGGAAGAATACATACGACCCTGTGGGTATTGGTAGTGAGGGACCGCTTGGAGCTGTAGAAAAGAAAAGAGAAAAAAATGAAGAAAGAACGAGAAGAGCGGTAGACAACAACGTACTCGCCATGGTACCGAAAGGAGCGTGAATCCGCAACGGCGGAGGTCTGAGGGAGGAACGCTGCTGGGCTGATGGTCTGAAAACAACAAACAATAATCAATTCCGCCATCTTTCCTTCTTCGGCATTTACCGCCGTCTCTTACAAGTTACAGCGCATAGCCTTCCACAGTTCCACTACTCAACCAGCTATTTTAGCACGCCCGTCGTGTTAGAGACGAGACAAATTGACAATAGAAGCAAAGTTACTCTACACGTTCAAAGAAGACTTTGCAGGAGGTCGGCCGAAACTGATGGTCCGCCCATCTTTCTAACCACGTTCCAAGCCCTCTTCAAAGGAAATCAGACTCTGAGCAAAACTGATCAGCTCATCAAGCAAGCACCGAGCAGCGTGTCGATCCCTTCCTACAGAGAACGCATTTCTCTGGCAAAGTGGAGTGGTATTTACGCTGCGATTGCTCAAAATGCGTTCAAACCAATCAAAGAAGCGCACATGTTGTCCGATCTAAAAGTACACGTGGATTGGAAGGATATGAATTCAGGTGCCCCATTCCTATCCACCGAGCAACGAATTGCGACAACCCCGGAATGGCGGGCTACAGTGTACTCAGGCTTATCGTCGAGCAGTCGAGTCAGAATCACATTATAGATCGCACCCAAATACCTGTCCTCGTGTTGTTGTAAAATATCGGACTATATTGTAGCCCTCGCGGATCCGTTAGTCTTTGGCACTCTACTCACCATGGTGGATACGATATAATGGATACGATAATGAACTGTATGAATTCCGATGTGCTAAGGCACGAAACTATACTACCAGAAGTGGAATTCGAATTATCCAAAATCACAAAGACGGAAGATGATACGACTCGCTTTTTCACTGAGAACAACAGGAAAATCTCATGAGACGGATGAGCCAAATACTTTAATGGCATCAGGAAGCGAGAGGCTGAGCTTACCTGCTATTTTTTTTTAAAAAGTGGCACGACGCTTGAGAAGTGCTACAAATTTGCCGGTTAACAGAATTAACTTACTTTCTCCTGTGTTTCGTTTGCCAGGGAAGGACTCAATCGAACGGCTGGGTTCAAAGGCGTGGAGAGCTGGTCTGAGAATGCACGTCCACTGAGCCACTGGCGGCCCATGGCATTTCGGCACACAAAAGGAGTCAATCTGGTGTGTGACCCTTCGAAGATCGCTGGAGTACACGTGAGTTCCAAAATAAAGAATTGAAATCAATACATATAATATAGAGCTCTGGTTCGGGTCAAAGTCGGACAGCTGAGACTTTATTGAGGTTGAAAAACTCTCATGAAACGCCGTTCGTATGTGCGATGTCGACTACTTCTGGGTGCCATGGTAAGCCAATATATAATTAATGCAAGAGAATCATATCCCACCTTTTCTGATTACAGTCGAACCTGCCTTAACCCATAACTGTATTAGTCCATAACCCCCAATACCCCATAGCGCAGGTATCTACCAAAACAAAAATTTCACCCAAATTGACCTCTCATACCCCATAACCTCCCATAACCCATAGGCTCAGCTGTCCACCAAGGGGTATGGGTTAAGACAGTTTCGACTGTACATGCTTTCCTCATCTGGCTCAGCGTCTCAGTTTTGCTTTGTGAACTGCCAACCACGAGGTTGTGCAATATATCGGAGCGAATACTCTGGACTTTCTTTGAGGAAGTCTCGCTCGTATTGGTGGCGATGCATGCACGGACTGCGAAACCTTTTTGGGGCATCTAGGAAGTTGTGAGCGTTGTTACTACTCCAAAGCGTTATAAGAATCAGTTCCCCTAATAGGTCTTCAATCTGAGATGTCAAGAATAGAATGCCAAGTGTCCAAGACATCGCATGCTATTTTTGTTTCCTACTTTTTTTGACTCACACAGTACTTAGTGAAGATGGAAAAGTACCTCACCGGCAACCTTGGCCTGCCTCTCTCGACATTGTGGGTTGAATACGACAAATGCGAGGTCCATCGTCTTCTTGGTACGAGATCTCTATCCATTAGATCCGTCCTTCGATCAGTATGGATTTTGGTCGTGACTCAGCGGCATTTATGTGATCTCACATGGCAAAACGAGATTTCGTCAAGCCCACAACGCTTTTCACGGGCGTTGACAGGTTCGGGAATCCTCTAGGCGACCACTAAACCTCTTATACAAACTCGTGGCAGCTCCAAATACGATTTGTCGGCTCAAGACCTTTATTTGACAACATCTGCAGCACTCAAACCCCAGATAGAAAGTTAGAAACAACCACCCCTCTCACACATAGGGGCTCTTTTCCGTATTCTGATGCATCAACGCGCCGCGCCAGGGCAGGGTCCTGCGTATAAGTTGGAAAACCCCCCTATGCTCATTATCCCTTTCTTTCTCCCGTCCCAAAAATGCTGTTCGGTCTAACAATCGCCTTTTTTTTCGTTCTCTGCACCTTTGCGCTCCCTCAGAACTTGGACAAGGTTCATGAATTACAGAGAAGACAATTGGCGAATGTTATCACCCAGTGCACGGTTCCCAATACAGTGGCCTTGACTTTCGTGAGCTATTTAATATTATTCCCATCTACCCTGACTGTTGGATTTCTACTGGATTTCTAGGATGACGGTCCCTTCGCATATATGTTCGTGGATATATTTAGTATTTTCCGATTATCATTATCATTTCATGTTGCTTGTATTTCAGCTATGCCATTGATGGAATTCTACGAGATAACGGTGGTCGAGGGACTTTTTTCTTCAGTGAGTCATGTCTTCGTGCTCAGAAATCATATGCAATTTTACCGTGTTGTATTTAGATGGGGACAACTGTAAGCGAGTATTAAACGAATTTCTTGCCCATGACCTGAATATCTGGCAGGGGGTTGTATCTACGACCAAGCGAACGTTGACTCGGTCAAGTTTGTCTATGACAATGGTCATCAAGTAGCCTCCCATACTTGGCACCATAATGACTTGACAACTCTCAGCTGGGATCAAAGTGATTAACCGAGTCCTTTCTCTGTCTCATTCGCTTATCTCCCCTTTTAACAGTCCATGACGAGATGTGGAGGGTCGAACGTAGGTAGTCACTTGAGATATACGGATTATTACTCACTAGTGTTTTCGATCCAGAGGCTCTGTTGCGCATCACAGGCGCTTATCCCGCCTTTATGCGTCCACGTAAGATTAAATCTTAACAGATTCTTTCTCAGTCTTCTGATCTCGAGATAGCGTTTGGTAACTACAATGAGGTTGTTCGTCGTGCTTCTGCCATTCGCGGTCAGAGTCTTGTTCTATGGGACTTTGAGTAAGTTTTCTCTACAATGCCTTTCTGACACTCCTGACTCCTGTCAGTTCTCGTGATTCACTAGGTGCTACTGCCGATGAATCAAAGGCCTTGTATCGTGACCTTGCCAACCGACATCCCAGCACCATCCTGGCGCTCAACCACGAGACTCGCGGTACGTATCTCTCGCTTCTTTCAAATTATTGGATGTCCTGACCACTTCAAACATAGCTTCGACTGTGTACGTTGATTTATGGAGGGTTAACCCAATCCAATTGACTAACATTTCCTTAGTTATGATGTTCTCCCATATGCCGTCCAACAACTCAAAGCCGCAGGATATAACCTTGTCACTTTGGCTCAGTGCTTGGGAGCCCCAGCCTACCAATCCGTGGGCTCCCCTCAACAAAGGACGGTTCGTACTTGACATGATCTGATCTTTCCAGTGTAACTGAATATCGATCCTCCAGAGTGATTGGCACTGCTAATGACATGAATGGTCACCTTATCCCTACCCAACTGCATTTGAAGAAAGCAAAACCTTATCTACATTCTTTTTACGTCGCTCTTTCTATCTACCTGTCTCTACCTGAGGACTTGCTGAGGACACTCTTATTAGTGTGACAATATATACCACTGCTATTAATGGAATACGTTGAAAGCTGAGGTTGTGTGGCTCAATGTAATCAGATTGGTCTCTATCTGACTTCACGACAGGAGGTTGGACTCTAGATATATATAATTTTAAAGGCTTTTTCGTGTCAAAGGTACCGAACTGAGGCAACGGTTGTCGGAACAGGGTAATTGTCCAGTATGCGGTCGACGTACCAACTTCCAAGTTCGTTCCACATTCTTAGAGCAACAGAGCGGCGTATGTTCGGCAACTTCCAATATTTATTCCATTCTCAAACGCATGTGTATGCCAAGGTTATAATCATTGGTCCAGATTCGCGATTTGTTAATACAGATTCCGACTGGTGTCGGTAATATGAAGGTGATAGCAATGGAAAAATCGAAAAAAAAAATAACATGCCACCATAATGTCGTCACTCTTCGTCGTCGATTAGTGAAACTGATGCAATAGTGACAATCCCTTCACAGACCCTAATCAGTAGCAACTCCCTCGACTGCCGCAGCTGCCTCAGCGGCGATCTTGGACTTGTATTTCTCCTCGTCGATGCCTCTCTCGACTTTGTAGACTACGGGGTTGAAAGCGGCAAACGTGAGGCCCTTCGTCTTCCTGATACGAGATTCCCATCCATCTGGGATCCGTTCTTCAATCAGGATGGACTCTATGTCTTCAACACGACCTCCGAATATAGTCAGGAAGCCTGAAGCGCTGTTATTAATAAATGAAATCAAGGATCCGTTAAATTAGTTCTGGTGGCCGAGACAAAACGCACTTGGAGCTGCCAACGAGTTTGTGGGAAAGAGTCAGGGAGAAATCTGGATTGGTGGCTCGAGCTTCGACACGTCTCTTGGCAGAGTATTCAGAGATGTCCTTGGCTGTGAGGAGTGTGTTGCCATTATCGTCCTTTCCAGATGCCGATGCGAGAAGTTCTTTGATGAAAGGAACATGAGGTTTTGCTTGAGATGAAACAACCCCGGTATCTTCGCCTGAAGGCCCACAATTAATCATTAAAACGAGGGACTCATTCAACTGTTACGTACGAGTCAGGGATGCATCGTGCTCGATGCCGTTATGGAGGTCGAGATCAGATAAGTCGAACGTATCCTTGTAGTAATCCTTTTTCAACATATTCGCAGCCAAGTTGGGCACAAAGAAGGTGAAGCTCGGTGCAAAGTTGTAGGTAGCGTTGAGCTTGTGCGGCATATCACTGAATTTAATGTTTTTGCCGTCGCGTGGAATGATCCCTGGAGAAAATTCAAATTTTGGAGAGAATGTAAAGATCATAGCACTTGCCATGGTTGGCCATCGCGTTTAACGCGGGACAACAGCATCGAATGTCGCCCTCCTTCGGAGCGATATACTCAGGCCACTTCCCTCCCGCTCCTGGCTCTCCCTCTGGAGTGACATGCCCTACCTTCCGTTTGGGCGTCACAACATTAACGATCTCCAATCCAAAGTCCCAAGTAAAGACGGCGATAGTCTGGATTGCCCTGAGGACAGGTGTTACAATGAGCATGGCAGTTGGAATAGGGAGTGATCGTGAGCGAACGAAGCCCTTCCCTGGTGTGGTCCTTTTAATACATAACTTGACAAAAGAACATGAGTCGGCAAGGGAAGCGAGTTGTGTACACTGTCCGGTTCTTCCAAGATTCCAAGCAGGCTGCCAAGATCGTATGGAGATATGAAATGTTGCAGACAGTGAAAGGGACAATTTAGATTTGCAAGAGAGGCTCGTTTGTAGCCATCCTAAGTAGGATGGAAAGTATTTTTCAAGATCTTGGGGCTTAACAGCAACCCGTTTCGGAGGAAGGCAAAGGATAACGGTAGTCGTGTTGGAATACAAACCATAATAAACTGTTCATATACATACTCACCATTCAACCTATCGCATCGGAAATCGGAAACGATAATCGCTCACATGGTCTAAATGCCTTCGGACTGCACGATCCACAACAGCGGTAAAGTATTGAAGTCGAAGACAACACCTGAATGGCGGTTGGGTAGTGCACTCTTGTGATGAACAGGACTGTTGAGTGGCGTTGGTAGCGGCCGAAATTCACCAGCAAGGCAGCAAATAGTTTCTTTTGTGTTCGGGCTTGCCTGTGAATCGTCTATATCTGGAGTGAGATCAAGAAACACGGGCAATGTACCTTTCAGGGGGCAATTGGAGTTCAGATTGCCTCTCCGCTTTCTCTTTCTTGACCTCCTTTTCTCTATCCCGCAGCCTATCTCCATAATCGCCATCAATGGTAAATTCTGGATCGTAGGAGTCTGTCTAGGTGCACTGAGCCCAGCGAACGAATCAATTCCACGTCAAACGCTGGATGGGCTGCACGAAAGGTGTGGAGGATGAAGATAATGCATGAGTGCAGAAAGTAAGATCATTCTCTTTCGAGAGAAACCCAGGGTGAACATGAGTGACATGAAACATGCCTTCAAGATAATATATCAGATCTTCCTTGAACGCCTCACAACAAGCAAGTATGAAGAACCTATTATCAAAAGTCCGCATACCTTTGCTGAGGTGACGAAGAGTTCAGTGAAGGTTTAATGCAAAGGTGGTAGAATTTTAAGGGGATGAAGTGCCGACCACGGGCATGACCTGGCTAACCCAGCTTTGGCGATGAGCTGAGGGAGTGGGTCACCGGGATATTTGTGATGTTTATCCTACGAGGTGTAGGATTTCAGGTGAGGTCACTTCGGTTTCAACATTATCTTTTCCACTACTTCAGTTTCGAAGTAGATCCCGGCGATTTGCACCTGGATGCTCAGAGGCTTGTGCCACCAAAACACCTACGTGATGACATTTAGGCTGGCAACCGCCAACGTAACGAGTTCTAGTTCGTCAAGTGAGTTTTTGTTGACCTCGTGCAATGCATTGAAGGACGAACCATGTTGTCCGCGTTATCGCAATTAACTTGAAGAGAATGTCGCCCTTGATGTCCTCTTCACTGATTTTTGCATACCTTCCGATCCGACCTTCCCCTTTCCTTGGTCTTGGTATACCGTTCAGTGAGAACGAGG
>Ga0307507_10012426_pt1 | contig 10521 bp, 7 predicted proteins | sample 7_EM_MG_FD_207223 | JGI IMG/M metagenome (GOLD analysis project Ga0307507, IMG submission 207223) | Populus trichocarpa ectomycorrhiza microbial communities from riparian zone in the Pacific Northwest, United States - 7_EM | ecosystem: Host-associated > Plants > Roots > Unclassified | place... | reverse complement strand
TCTTTAGTAATTAACTTTGCTACTATAAAGGCACCGACCAGAGCTAAAAGGAATGATTGTACAATACTGACTTCATTTTAAAATGGTGAAAGGAAGAAGTCATCCCTGAAAAAACAACAAGAAAAAAGTATTCATTCCCTTACTCAGATATATCTATGATGCTAGATTATTTTCTTAAGGCAAATCTCATTGAGTTCCTAGATTATTGTAAATACCATCGCCTAATCAATCACTCTATAAAGAAATGTTTTGTGTTGAAGGACAAAATCATGAGGCTACATGAGAATGATGAAATTGTTTTTTATGAAAAAAAATCCTTTTCCAATGCCATGACTATGGTGCACACCAATGACTCCCTACAATAAGTTTTGGCTCCTTTAAACCTATAGAACTTAGCATCCATTTTCCCATGAGCTTCACCACATCCTCAACTTAATTTTCACATATAACCTTTATGCCTAAAATTATAAACTTAAAACCTAATTCATTTGAGAATTATAACAACAAAGGATGGGTTTCTAGTCACTCATAGAAAAGGAAGGAAGAAGTGCATGCAAATGATAAAGCCAACTATAATAACATTCTCGATAGAGAAGAAGGTTGTTGCATGTTTGCGTGCAGCATTGCAGAGTTGGGATCAAGAAGTCACCATCTAGTTGTTCGGTTCAGGGTTATTAGGAGACTTGGGTTGACTGGTTATGACTAGGAAAGATATTAGCACCCCAAACATACCTTACCTAAGGTAAGCTGCATTGTGTGGTTTAGATGTGGTTTAAAGGTATTGATAGGCTCCTAACCAATGGTTCGTCTATGGCTTAGAATAAGAATTTATTCTCATGAATAAATTTGTTGTTTTGAATTCATTATAGGGTCGTATGCCTAAATAAGTTATTATGAGAAAAATCCATGTTGGTGCCCTGACAGGGTTCACCTATCCTGGAAAAGGAAAGAGTTTTCCACAACTCATATCTTATGGTGAAAAATACTCCCAATTAAAATTGGTGAATACCCAAAATAATATTAGGAATTTTCAAGTCAACTTCTAGTATTTAAACACCAGCTTACTTGTAGGTTCAACATTTATACCAAAATGTTACCATTAATTCTCATGAATTAAAATTTTTAGGGGTTATTAAAATAGTGGCCAAGTTCTCATAGATTCAATAAACTGGTTATTAAATCCAAAAATGAACGCAAAAATATTTTTTTAATTTTTTTGTATATATAAAAAATACTAAATCATACCATATGTTTATATATTTGTTTTAAGCAAAATATGATTTTTATGTTTTGAGAGACTTGACCGAATGCACACCAAATAAAATATATTTTTGTATTTTTGAAATGAGAAACGTTTTTTAGAAATTTTGGAAATTTTTGAGATTTTGAGGAAAAATTGGTATTTTAATACCAGGTCAGCATCTTACGGTGTAAGTTTACAGCCCCCATATTAAATAAAATTGCTAGAAAAATATGTGGGGAACCCACAAATAATTTTAAACTAGTCCTTGAAAGTTTTTTAGAATTTTTAGGAATTTATTTGGTGCCTATTTGGTAAAAAAACATTTTGTATTCAAAACAAAAATAGTCAAAATAAGTTTAAGGGTGTGTTTTCCAAACAACATCTTAGACCAAAAATTCCTCAACAAAAAAAAGTAATCAACCAAACAAAGGCTTAATTCCTGACCCAAAACAAAACCAATCGGGTTGACTTGAAAACACTAGTTCAACTTTGAACCAAACCGAAAACCATGGTTTGACCCGAAACTAAAGCAAAACAAACAATTAAATGAAAAACAAATCAAAACTAAAAAAAACACAAAAACATAAAATATTTTTTGATAAAAATAGATTAAACACCAAGAACTTGAAAAACACGATGAACATTTAAGCAAACACAAATCACAAACTAGACAAGTTTTCATGCAATCAAAGGGCAAGGTTTTGTTCGTAATCATGCATAGATCAAGAATCAAGCATCCATTTTCTTCAAGTAACACTCAAAAGTCACAATTTGATCAAAATGTGTTTGGGTAGTCAAAAGAACCTTAGAATCTAAATGCATGAATACATGTTATTGATGTGTTTTAACCCTAGATTATTTACTAAAGATGGCAAGCTAACATATATGTGTCAATAATTAACCCAAAACAACTCCAAAACAAGAGGCTAAGGCAAAGTTCATCGAAAGAACATGAACTAACAATCTAGAAAATTTCCAAAAATTGAAGAACTAATGACAAGAATTAACCCAAAACAGTTCCAAAATAAGAGGCTAAGGCAAATTTCATGCCAAGAACATGAATCTAGAATCTGGAAAATTTTTAGAAATTGAAGAACTACTGTCAAACCCCAGATTCACCTTTCTAGGCCTTTATCCTCACAAACCACATTACAAATACCAAGTATAGTTGAATCCAAAGAACTAACAAATAACATCAAATCATCAATAACATACAAGAAGTTTCACCTTCATATCTGCAACCCTAATGCCAGCCAACAACAACATCAGATTTCAATTCAAAATTAACTCTCTAAACAACTTGGGACCCAAATCAAGCTCAGAAACCAAGAAAATACACTAACAAACCAAAAAAACATTAAAACATTTCCTAAACATCTAGTAAATAGTAATAAACACTCAGATCAAAATCAAGCAAAGAAAAACAACATTTCATGCATTAGTCAAAAATACAAGATCAATACAATGTATCATCAAAACCAAATTCAAAACACCATTGGAACATACAATAAAGATCTAGAGGTGTGCCTTATATACATCACTTGGTAGATTAAAAGAGTTTCTATACCTTCCAAGCTATAACAATGGTTGCTTCCCTTTCTTTCCCCAGCTTGCTACTTTCTCTCAAAGTTGAGGAAATCTTTGTGCTAGGCTCTTAAACCTCCACACTTGGAATTCCTTTATCCTATCTTCATCTCTCATTTCTCTCTCCTTCTTGTTGCCCCTCTGCCTTGATTTCCCAAAGGTATTTATAAGGTTTAAAGCTAGGATTCAATCAAAGATTGATCCTTTTTCATCAAAGATTGTCTCTCTGATCAAAATAAGAGAGTTTTGGGTATATTTTACAACTATAAGCTTTGTACTTATATTGATTTTAAAATGGTGGTTTTGTAATAAACTTGGTTTTGGAGATTTGGTAGTTTTCCAAAACTTAGAGACCAAGAAGCTTGTTTCTATTGATCTCGAGAGAAACTGGCCAACCTTTAATAAGAACCCACTAAGAAGGCTTGAAATGTGGACACACAAAAAAGATTAGTGATTTTATGAAATGGGTATTGCAATCATCGATGACTGAGTTACCCATTTTTGAGGCTTTGTCAAAGCAAATCTGACGTCGTCATTAATGAACACCACCTGAAGTTGGTAGAGAGGGTGCACACCTTTTGTTTGGGTCTAACTTGCTTGATTTGCAGGCTTGTAGCTTCACATCCATTTGCTTGAAGGTGCCAACTCGATCAACACATAATCTGCCAATAAAATGAAATTGATCGGGGGCAAGATGTTGTTGAGATCACTGGAGAAAATGAGACACAAATGTTTGATGAGAGTAGCTGATCTTTATAGAGGGAATGTTTATCAGTCAAATGGTGGTGGTTATAGACCTTGAGGTGGTTGGAAATGCAACATTCATTCACCTGAAACTGCCTACTCGATCAGCTAAAATTCCCAAAGAAAAAGATACACAATGACTGAATGACGCGTCGTCTAGGCTAAACCCTAAAAATTAGGGTTTTTAATTTAGGATTTTGGTAAATTTCAATTTACTCCCTTTTCTTCCAATTTCTTTTAAACTCTTAATTGAAGGCAATTCCACCCCTGCCAAACTCAATTGTCAACCTTAAAGTTGATCATTTGTTTCATTTTAGTCCTTGGTTATGAAATTGTGTATTTTGACTCTCAATTGATCAACAAACTTCTAATTTCTTCAATTGAGCCCCTGAATTGATCAATTTCAACCCTTACATTCACGTTTCTTTTTCAGTTTGGTCCTTGGTTCTCTGCAAACAGGATACTATTGATGGAAGCTACTGAAACAAGTCTCCTGTTGTTGCTGTGATGTAGAGAAGAAGCTTCTGCTAAGCTGGTTTGAAACCTATGGTTGGGTTGGCAGACGTTATTGCTCTTCTCCTATACAGGTAGCGGCTGAGAAGAAGACGAGTTTAGCTTGTATGGCTGCTACTAGTTGATAGTCTGCTGTCGTTGTCGGACTGTTGGGGGAAAGAGGAGACGAAGATGTCTCGTACAACCGGATGAAAGCTTGTGTGGTGGATTTTAGAGGTTGATAGGGATAAAGGTATGGTGATGGTGGTTCCAAGCTAGAGAGAAAAAAAAAAAGGAAAAACAATGGGCTTGCTTTGTGTCTGTTCTTGGAGGCAATGGAAGAAGAGAAAAAAAAAGGGTTGAGGGGGGGCGGCGACTAGTATAGGGTTCTAAAAGTTGCCCCCTCTTTACAATACTTACGGTGCAAAAGCAATGGGAAATTCATTTTCTTTTGGCTTTTTATAGTGAGTTTGTAAGGAAAAACAAGCGTGAAAACCCTTCCTCTTCTTTTCTTTTGATTTTTTGTTTTTTTTAAATGATCTAATTGTTCTAGGCGACCTACCCGATGGTGAAGAAGAACGCGAAGAATTTCGCGAGTGGTCTAATTGTACCAGACGACCTGTCCGATGGTGAGAAGAATGCGAAGAATTTCACAAGTGGTCTAATTATTACAGGTGACCTGCCCGATGGTAAAATACAAGGAATTTCACGAGTGGTCTAATTGTTCTAAGCGACCTGGCCGATTGGTGAAAAATATAGAGATATTTCTTTTTTTTTCTTGAAAAATACAAAAAAAATTTAGAAGTGGTCTCATTATAATGGGTGACCTACCTAGATGGAAAAATACAAGGATTTTTCAGAAGATGCCTCACTGTAATGGGTGACCTACCTGGATGGAAAAATACAATGATTTTTCAGAAGGGATCTTATTGTAATGGGTGACTTACCCGGGGGGAAAATACAAAGACTTTTCAGAAGGGGTCTCATTGTAATGGGTGACCTGCCCAAGTGGAAAAATACAAAGAATTTTCACAAGGGGTCTCATTGTAATGGGTGACCTGCCCATGGGAAAAAATACAAAGATTTTTCAGAAGGGTCTCATTGTAATGGGTGAGCTGCTCAAATGTAAAAATACAGAGATTTTTCAAGTGGTCTAATTCTCATGGGCAGTCTGCTCAGGTCGGAAAATTCTCAAAAGTGAGAAATTTTCATAAGCATTTTTAGTTTTTGGCCATTTCAAGGTGGCCTTCCTTTTAAGGGATCCCATTGGGGATTTCTCTTGTGAATCTTTGTAAAACACATTGTTCAATGTCTCAAATTTTAAATGATATGTATGCATCTTTACCTGATTTGAAATATAGGCCCTCATCTCTTCTCAATCTTCTTGTTGGTTAGTTAGTGAGGACTTGCTATCTCTGATTTGGGTCATCTTTGTCGTTTGGCTTCTAGCCCACTCAAGTTGGCCTATGTAAGTCTTTTCCCAGATTTGTTTACACAACTCAGCCTTCATGGTGCCTATCGTGACCCACTTACTTACCAGAGATTTTCTGTCTTGTCAAATAATTTGATAGGATCATTCATTACTTCTCGTCTCATTGCTAAAAACATTCAGTGTCACTTGTTGAAAGGATCAAGCTGGCCTTTGTGAATCAAAATGCCCTTTTGTCTTATTGTAGTAAATGATTCTTCCTTTTTAATTCGCTAGAAGGGATCAATTGTCCTTCTAAATACATTGTTGGCCCCTTGAACTAGTCATTACTCTTAAGTGTGTTATATCAACGATTCAGACAAATAATAGTTTTGAGTTACCATTCTCTCATTTCTCTCCTTTCTGGTTTTGGTGAAGGGATATGTGTCTGGAATGAATCTTGAAATCTTGATGTTGTATTTTGAAAACAAAAATTATTTTGATGTGAGTTTGAAACAATTTGCTTTTGAAATCTTGCAACTCCCCGATTATTATTTTTTTTGGAAAAGAGATTATTTGCTTTTATGTTTGGTGACATTATCATTGGTGAAGGTACGCCATGAGGTGATCTTTTGCTTTTGTGGGTTTCAAAGCGAAGGGCTAAAAAAAAGGCTCGAGGTTTTATTTGAGAAAATTTTGTCTTTTTTTTAACACTCATTTTATTAGCATGAATAATAATGAGTAGCTTATTCTCGATTTCATGACTCTTATGAAAAAGTACTCTTTGCATTTTGAGAGCATTGTTTATTGTTCTAGGTTGCTTACTTGTTTGATTAGAAAGGACTTCTACAGGTACGTAATGTAGGCTATGATTTTTGGTTATGAAGGAAAAGGATTTATATGGCTTAAAGAGTGTTTCAAGGTTTCAAAGACTGAGGATCACTAACAGCAGTTCGACTTTTTGTGTCTTTAATCTTTTCTTTTGGCGCTCTTCTTTGGTTTTGCCCTTTTTTCATTGTTTTAGCCGGAGCATACTCACTTTGTTTTGGCTATCACTTTTTCTTGTGATTTTGGCATGCCCCCTAGCATTTGAGTTTCTTGGGCTCTTCTACCTTTTAACTTTCTCACGGGTATTTCATTTTTGTTTCATTGAAATTTTCACTTACCCCCAATGTAGGGTGTGATCCTACTCAGGATTTTTATGAAAGAAAAAATATTCAGGCTTAAAATGGACCACAAGGGATATATTTATTTCAGAACGTGAAAGGAATAACAAAGATGGCATTTCCTCATTTCAAGTGCAAGAAGTTAAGATCAATAAACTTTGACCTCATCTAGTGTGATGGTTTGATCTTTGCAAAGAGATGCATTTCATGAGTCTATGAACAACGAGTCCACTACATACCATTATGCATACATTTAAAACACATGGCTCAAGAGTCATGGTGTGAGGGTGACGATTTATTTTTTATTCGTGCACTTTGGTTTAGAGTTTAGTCACCTTAATGAAGGAGTTACTTGATTCATGTGTCATTCTACAAGTAATGAATGTCAAAAATATCATTTAAATAAACATCAAATTATTTTTGAAATTAAAATGCAAGTTCTATTTTTCAAAATTTCACTGGGAGAAAAGATTTTGGTAAAAGAAATGAATCGCGTCTATGAGATCATGCGAAGCTTTAAAAGTGTATTTGTGAGTTCTTAGAGGGAACCCCCTTTAGGATATTTGGCTATAAATCAAAGTAAAGTACGCAATTGAAGGACAAACTCATTATTTCATTGAAAGTTTAGAAAAAAGGTCCAACACAAAGACCTTATGCTAACATCTTGAGCTATGATACATAAAAGGGTTAAACACTCAGCAACCATTGATTGGAATTTCTAGAATCTTCCAATCATCCCTCTCCTACAAACACATCGACAGGGGCACCTTTCCAATATTCAGTTGAGGTTACGCATAGACTAGTCTTGGCCTAATGACATTATGGCTTCATCTTTAGGACGATTGATCTCTAAGTCTCTTTGTTTTGGTAGTTCTTTCTCTCGCCTTTGTAACCACCTTTGATATTATGAACCTTGGTTTCTTTCCATTTTCCAATGAAACTTTTCTCCTCAATTGAGTTAGTAATCCTTCCTAGCCGAATGGCTTATTCAATCCTCTCAGCTATGGCAACCAGGTCATAAAAATATTGTACGGAGCTTCCAACCAGGTATTCAAAGTATGGGGCTTTGAAATGTTGGCAAACAAATTAATCATCTCTTTTTCCAACAAATAAGGATTAACCTGTGCGGTTGTCTCACACCATCTTTGAGTGTATTCCCTCACAGATTCCTTATGGCCTTTCTTTATGGCATGCAAGCTTGATCTATCAGGGGGCACATCCATATTGAATTTATATTGCCTAATAAAGGCATCAACTAGGTCTTTTCATCCTTTCACCTTGGTGTTGTCTAGACACATGTACCAGGTGAGAGCGGCATCACTCAAACTATCCTAGAAGAAGTGGATCAACAACTTTTTGTCATTTACTACCTCAGCCATTTTATTGCAGTATGCCTTAAGGTGGATTATCGGGCACTAAGTTCCAGTATACTTGATGAATTCATGAACTCTAAAATTTGTAGGGATGATCACATTGGGCACCAAACACATCTCAACAGCCTTTATATGGTAATCTAGGCTAGTTCCCTCAAATGCCCTCATCCTTTGCTCTCAAGCAGCCAATTTGTCTAGCCATCTTATTTTACCTTCTTGTCCTTCACTATAGAGTCAATGGTAGATGATATTTTTATAGGATATGCTGGTTGAGCAAATTGGGAATATATAGCTTGTTGAGATTCAAATGACACCTCATTTGCCCCTAAATTCTGTGGATTTGTGAGTAAATGTTCAGGCTGAGCTATAAATTTTGCTTCTCCAGATTTAGATCAAAGACCTGTTCGAGTAGATTAGTAAGCCTTGCAACTTCTTCTCTAAGACTTTCCAACTCCTTTCAATGTTGAGCTTCCAACTGAGCTCTTTCTTCGTTATCTATTTGTCTTTTTCGTAGTGGAGTGTTATAAGTGCATTTCAATGGGGAACCTATATTTTAACCCGCTAAATGAAAAATATGCAATCATGCGCAAGTGATGATGCTATCAACAAGGAAAATGCATATTCAATATGGACTCGCCCTTTACGGGGTGGAAATGGTCGTTATTCATGGATTTTAAGAACCTTATGTTATCATGTCAACGAGGAGATCCTTGTCCAATCTTGTTTAAGTTTGAGCTTTTGATAAACCTTTCGACTTTCAATTCAAGTCAGTCTTATTTTGTCAACCGTAACAACTCAGACTCTTGTATCCTATATGATAGCCATTTGCCACCTAATGGTCTTGGAATTGAAGATGTCGCATGTTGGGCTAGTCATAGTGAGATTACACAGGGTACAACCTAGCAGGTTGGTTCTAGTCGTTAAGTGCATCACGGGGGTGGGTTTACTATCTTGTCTTAAAAGGTCTCTCGCATGCTCAGTGATCATCCTCGAAAGGTTGATATGAGGCTTACAAGTAGTGTGAAGATAGAGGCCCTTAGTAATATCAAATCGGCATATCAACCACTATTGAGTAAACAATCAAGTGAGAGTTGAATGGTTTTATGAGTCTTACCCAGGCTAAAGTCATTGAGGTATCGTTACTTCCTTACCTATCTTTAAATTTAACGTGCATGCTCTTGAAGAGATGCATGATAATAGGAATGCATGCTAAAGTGGTAAAAGGCAATACCATATAAACATAACATAACAAACATTATAGCAATTGACAAATAAAAGGCAAAGCTTAGTCCAAAATTCCTCAGTGGAGTCGTCATTCTGTCAAACCCGGACATCGCAACGACCAATTAAAAAAATTTCATGGAAAAAGAATAGATGTCTTGCATCTTGTTATTTGGGGGAAAATATCTTGTTCAAGGAGTCGCCACCTCATATTATGGTCACTAGGAACCTTAACTGGTCAATAGAGATTCTATGGTACGAGACTAGTTACGCAAAAGAAAAAATATTATTACCTCTTAAACGTTCTACATGAGGTAGGCTACATTGCTGATTTTTGTCTTAAATTGCTAAGAGTTTGTTGGTTTATGCTATGATGATCTGCTTGTAATATTCCTTACTCTGGCGTTAATGAAAGATTCAACTATGGATATTTCCAACTTTGGTGTTGGTAAATATTACGTAGCCAAAAAAACATATGGTATTCCCGACTCTGTTGTCAGTGAATAAACCAGTAAAATGAATCTAAATCAATGCATGCATATATTTTTTTATTTATTATATTTTTTCTCTTAGGCTGCGTCCGACCTGGCTCATATGGTTGGCTGGACCCAGCTGGTCCAGCCTGGTTACTGGCCTAAATCAATTACTCGGCTGAGTAGTAGGCGTGAGCAATAAATTATAATCCACAGCTACAGTAGCAACTGAATTATAATTTGCATGCATAATAAGAAGAACTTACCTAGTTTGCTGGAGAAGAAGTCGGATGACGGGGTAATGGTTGACCAATGCTGCTTCTTTTCCACTGTTCTTTCTCTGATTTTTTGGTTCGCTGGAGAAGAACTGATCGATGCTACCTCCTCTTTGTTCTTTCTCTGGTTCCCTGTTTCGTTTGTCTTGCCTTATGTTGTTCATTCCCTCCTTGTGTTTACCTTTTACTGGCAATGGGAACCTCTGCTGGATGCTGCTTTCGATTGAAGATAGGACGTTGGACGCTGGAATGAGGAGTTGAAGCTGGTTATGCCACTACAGCTGAGGAAAGGTGTGGCCGAGGAGCACCCGCTATCACTGCTTCAATGGAGGAAAAAAAAACTCAATGTGCTGCTGCTATCCGAAGGATTTGACTCAAGCTCCTGCTGTTGCTGTTATTGTTGCTGTTACTATGACGTTTTTGTCGAGTGTGGTTGGTACTGGTAGACATATCTCTAAGAACACGTCCAAAGTTGATTTATAATAATGGTGGAAGATTGTTGCAGCTTCCAACTGAGTAGCGGTGGCAATGTTTTACGCATG
>Ga0307507_10012424_pt1 | contig 10522 bp, 6 predicted proteins | sample 7_EM_MG_FD_207223 | JGI IMG/M metagenome (GOLD analysis project Ga0307507, IMG submission 207223) | Populus trichocarpa ectomycorrhiza microbial communities from riparian zone in the Pacific Northwest, United States - 7_EM | ecosystem: Host-associated > Plants > Roots > Unclassified | place... | reverse complement strand
TTCTTCCAGGTACTCGTTTTAATTAGTTTCTTGCAATATTTCTATGCTGTATGATCATAGCACACAAAATCATGCCTTATAAAAGAATGGTGGATTATATTGAATTTCCTTCAACATTCAAACCTTGAAAAGAATTTCTTGGTGAGGCATTACGTGCCAAGAGCTTATAGTGGCACGCTATACATAACGTGTGTTAGCGTATATTAAATGAAAGCATCTAGCTGCAAATAATGGATCCGATCTATAATGAGCTTTTTAGGTAGCATTTTATTGTGCATAAAAGAATTTCTGTAAATCAACGTGCGTTGTACATGACTTGTTACAGCTGATGAACCATGGAATTCCAGAGGAGCTCCTAGAGAAAGTGAAGAAGGTTTGCTCTGAATATTTTAAACTGGAAAGAGAGGAAATTTTCAAGAACTCAACGGTAGCAAACACTTTGAATGCTTTAGCTGAGAAGAATAGCGGTGAGAAATTGGAGAATGTGGACTGGGAAGATGTCATCACTCTCCTTGATGATAACGAGTGGCCATCAAAAACCTCTGGATTCAAGTAAGTACAAGCACTTCTAATTTCTAAGTATTATAACTTAATAAAGAAACGGGCATATGGGCTCACCGCAAAGACAATATAACTCAAATTTCATCATTCCTGAAAAATATCAATGGGATAAACTATTCAAAGAAAAAGATGCAGTGTATATCTAACTTTCTGGCTTTAATGACAGGGAAACCATGACTGAATATCGTGCTGAGCTCAAGAAATTGGCTGAGAAGGTCATGGAAGTGATGGATGAGAACTTGAGCTTGCCAAAAGGATACATCAAGAAAGCATTCAATGATGGAGAAGGACACAGTGCCTTCTTTGGTACCAAGGTTAGCCACTACCCACCATGTCCTCATCCTGAGCTAGTCAATGGCCTCCGAGCCCACACCGATGCTGGGGGTGTCATCTTACTCTTCCAAGATGATGTGGTAGGCGGCCTTCAAATCCTCAAAGATGGGCAATGGATTGATGTCCAGCCAATGAAGAACACTATTGTCATCAATACTGGCGATCAGATTGAGGTCCTTAGCAATGGTCGATACAAGAGTACCTGGCACCGTGTTTTGGCCACCCCAGACGGGAACAGAAGATCGATTGCTTCGTTCTATAATCCATCACTTAAGGCCACCATTGCCCCTGCACCAGGATTGGTGGAAAAAGATGACGAAGAGATCAATCAAACTTACCCCAAGTTTTTGTTCGGTGATTACATGTCTGTTTATGCTAAGCAGAAGTTCCTTCCTAAAGAGCCAAGGTTCGAAGCTGTAAGGGCCTTGTAAAAAAGTGCAGCTTCATATTAAGAAGATGAAACCTTCTCTTTATCTTAATTTTCCCTTTGTAGTTTATGTTCTAGTGACCAGTTTCCCTCACGGCCGAGTGCTTCTTTCTCTTAACTATACATATGAAGAGAAAAGAAAGCCGGGTCTATCCATGTGTTTGCTTTAGATTGTTGCTGTCTTTTCCTTGTTATGTAATGATGAGGCTTTTACACACTGCACTTGCAGATGTTTGCTTTTTTTGTACGAACAAATAGTATCATATAAACTGTACTTCTCGGTAATATATGAGAGCTATATTCCTAAGAAACAACCTTTTCACCAGACGTGTATCTGCGTCATACTTTCACGTTATTTCATGACAAAATTGGTTGATAAGGAACCAAGCAAGATGGTTGAGGGAAGTGGGGTGGTGGAGAGTCCAGCAACTCTCTCTCTGTATATAAAACAATACATACATGGAAGATTGGAGACTGCAGAAACAAAGTATTGGCTTGTTTAAATGGTTATTGATTAAAAAAAGTGTGTCCTGTGTTGTAAACAAGAACGTAAGTGGGTTTTTGCACCCTTCATAAATAAAATGGAATACTTGCTACAAGATGGGTTTTTCCTTGCCCTGGTCTCCTTGAACGCAGGCTACTTGTAATTATCTCATCTGTAAATTCTCCTGTGACGCTTCTTCTGAAAGACTAGAACGACGTGCATCTCAACGGAAGAAGGGCAATGTTGTATGCTTTGTTTGGTGGGTAAATTACATCAGTGGTCCCTCAAGTTTTGAGATTTTGATCATGTTATCCTTTTGTATGTGCACACATGGCTGGATTTGATGAGCATTGAGTTTTATGAAGGGACCGCACATGACCACAAATTGAAAAAATGTGAAGGTTGCCATGCCCAAAATTTAAGTATATGGGTTAAAATGGCCACCTTCTCAAGTATCATAAGGGGGCATAAACGTAACTAAACCTGAGTTTGATACGATGATCAAGATCATTGATGATGCTTTAAAGATTTCTAATTTTCTTTCATCACACAAATGGAGAGGATGCGACATCCAGATTCAAGGAGTAGCTAGTTATTACACAAACTTTCGATACTAAGCCAGTATAATATCCACTCTGCCTTAGCGGCTTGCGCTTTTAAAGTTTGTTAATACATTGTGCTTCTTACTCTCTCCTAGACATTCCAACGCAGTAATAAACAAACATATCAATATATGTAATAAAATTTATTAACAGAGTATGAGCAACCAAGCATAGAGAATGTAAGTCCAGCAAAGATTGAATGATTATATTTCTACTACCAATAATCGTTGATGGTATATACTTACAATTGTCAATAACATGTTAAAAAATAGAAGGAAAAAATGGCAAACCCTATCCTCATGTGGGAGTCAATGTTGGTTATGACTCATGAATAGTAATTGCCCACTTTACGTTAGATTTTCTTTGTTAATTCTAATTTACAATCTGTACAGAAATTTACACAAACCTCGATCTTGGGTAGAAAATGAAGCAGGTTTCTCTTCACTCTTCATTTTGAGCTTCAAAGGGCCTTCTGATCTAGCCTCTCGTTCCAGTTTAGGCAGCGGACCAAGCTGTGAAACCAATCGCCTGTTTGATCAGATTTGTTGACTGTTGGAAGTGGGTGCTGGCTCATAGATATCCGGACTGAATCCCCTCTTGAGAGCTGCTGCCTCCTCTTCCCATCAAAAGAAACCCATGCATTACTTCGAGCATCCTCTGGAATCTGTTTGGTCAGCAATTATGAATCCTCTAGCTGAAGAATATAACAGAAAGAAATATAATTGCAAAATATGAGCCTTTAATTTACCTTTAATTCAAGTCTCGCAGAATCTGGAAGTATGACTGGCCTAAATGAGAGAGAATGCGGGCAGATAGGGGTAAACAGCATGCAAGGAACATTTGGATGCACCTGATCCAGTATACACATCATTACACAGATGATGATGCCAATTGAAAGTGACCAGAAATTGCAATAACCACAGGGAATATATTTAGACCACGTTTGTATCAAAGGTTCTGAGGAAAGGGAGAGGAATAAGTCCTCCATCTTGTTTGCTAATTTTTTTTGCAAGGGAAAAATGGATTGATTGATCGAGGATTGAGATTTTCCATAACATTGTGTTATGGATTAAAAAAATGGGTGAAAGAAGAAGATGGATAAATATCGCAAAATCCAACTATCATACAGCAAGCTTCAGTCAGATTTCTCAAATATATTCTCTAGCAATTCTTAAGAATACCCTGACACATTCATACAACCCCCAAACATCATATCGAGGCTTGAAAACCTAAAATAATGTAAGAAATCTCATCTAAGAGTAGATAACTATCTGGATGCTAAACAATACGAAATGCAAGTGACACTCAAAAGGACAATTTACCATGGAACCTCCAGCAGATGTGGAATAAGCAGTACTTCCTGTAGGTGTAGCCACTATGACTCCATCACCTTGCACCTAGAAGAAAAGGTATTCATTAAAATAAGTGCAGATATATCATTGAAGATATTAAAAAATTTTGTATGCCATGTATATGTTTAAACGTTCAGAATGTGAAATGTTCATTGCTGTAGAAAAAAAAAATACAACTTAATATGTTCTAGGGGCCAAGATAGGTAGGTTTTGCCCCTTGAGCAATAATTGAGGGCAGAATACAAGAAAGTGAGTTTGTGTCATTAAGGCGTGATATTGCCCAATTCACCTTGGTTATAAGTCGGTCATGCTCATAGCATTCAATCTTGGAAAGATATGGATTAGAACCCCGATCAACAACCACCTCATTTAAGACATCAAAAACTTTCCCGGGCACTGCTTTACCATTGCGAAAGATTTCGCACCGAAGGCGCATTCTAAGAGTTATATAAACACCGTCCAAGGTGTTATTCCCATGGATAACCTGTCTCAAGTCCTGCCTGTAGTCTTCAAACTATATTAAAAAGAAAGAACAAAAAGGCAGCAGTCAAGTAAATGGTTGCTTATGAGAGCATCAAAACACCATTAACAATACACGAGTCATATCAAACTTACATAATGGGAAGTCAGAAATCCAAGAGATCCAAGATTAAAGGACACAACAGGTGGAAACGCCCCTCGAAATAAATTCGATGCGTGTAATATAACCCCATCTCCTCCCAAGCAAGCCACGAAATCAACCATCTCATGAAGATCACTGCATCAAGAAATGCATTTACAACCAGAGAGGCATTTAGAGCATTAAAATATACATCAATGTCATTGCTTGTTTTGATCTCAATTCCCAACTTTCAGTACCTGGTATCTTGACTATAAAAGGTCTGAACAAATCCAAACCCTGGAATTCTAGCAAATATGTCATGAACGTCCGGTTCAACAAGAACATTCATTTTCTCTTGGTGGTACAAGAAGGAGGCAACCTGCACATTGGACAGGAAAGCCAGTTAGAATTACTACACTTGAATAAAATGATTTCAGTGGTACTCAGAAGTCATAACCACAAAAGTTATGAAAATATTTTCTGGAGTTAATCCCTGCATCAATTTTCCATTCTCATTTCTCAGCACCCATTTGGCCCTGTAGGACCCGTAAACTGTTTCCCCTATGGGTATCCCTCTGCATTCATGTTCAACCAACCAGGGATAGGACAGGATGGATACTGATTTCCTTCAACATTTCCCAAGCATTGAGTTATGAACTCAATGGACAATGTTTGTCTTAAAGAAGATGTAACACAAAGCAATCAAAGGTGATGGAGAGAACAGATTAATCGAAGCGACAGGGCTTCATTTGTGTTCTTATGTTCTCATAATTTTGGCAAATGTAATCTTTAAGGCTTCGTTTGAAAGAAATTTGACTCTAGAATACCCAGGAGCAGGGGCAAGCACTCAAAAAAAAAATTATCCAAACCAATTCTGATAATAAATTTTTAAAAATTTTGGAGAATCAGTAATTCGGACCTGAAATTTATTTGGGGTTATTCAGATAAAACAAAGAAAACTTCAGGTTACCCAAATTATATGTTCTGTTTATTTATATGGTTATTTATTTTTAAAATTTTAAAATTAATGGGTTGTAATTTTCCTTGAACATTATTTTCGTAGTCAAAACTTTTATTGAACCTAATTTCATCTAGTTAATTGAAAATTTTTAAGGAATTTTGGGTAAAAACAAATTAATTGGGTGGTGAATAAAACATTTGGATAATTTGGGAGACCTGAATTACCTGAATTGTTTGATGGGGTAAAAACATTCAGGTAAAAGGAAAAAAAATTCTGGTGATTACCCAAAATGGAAATTTTTTACCCGAATTACATGAATGCTCACCACTACTGACCGGGAGACACTTGACTTTGGATGGATGAGACTGTAACTGCTTATGTTGATTTTCTCCATTCCACAGTGGAAATTTTCCAAATTTAGAATGAGAATTAAGAAAAACCAATGTGAAATTTACTGGATGAAAGTTCAAGTAAAATCTTGATTTATTTTTTATTACTATTCAAATCCTTTGATCCCAAGAAATTTTATATGCATACAAGATTAAACAATGACTTTCTACCAGCTATAAGTAACCTTCACCTCTCTGGAACAAATGCCAGTGAGATTAGACTTTGAACAGAGAAAATAGGAGTCATATATATATATATCCAATACTCAGAGTCAAAGGTTGAACCATCAGATTCAACACAAAATAAAACTTGGAACAATATCTACACAATCATGGTTTCATAAATCACTAGAGGGAATTTGGCATAAATTAAGGATATTTTTGAACTGTACCTCTTTTGCTTCTTCCAAGAGTTCTTGCCCCAGCTTCTTCAACAATAGTACTGTCTTTGGCATGGATTTCCACATAAGCATCTGTTGCTGGGTGCTAGGATGAGTGAAGGCCAGGGAAGATTCTGTAACCTGCTCTCTGGTGCAGGAGAATCCATCTGTCCGCACAAGAAACATCTCTGCTTTCCTTCTTGACTGCACCCTTACAACACCAGTTGCAGAAGCACACATGTTTCCTTCAATTGTGCACAAGTCATCATCACTGGAGGATAAGTAAGCAACACCATTGTTTTCACCACCATCCTTGATTGATGCGCATGCTAGATGCTCAGTTAAATTCTCAACCACAGTGGTAGAGACATTGTTTCCAGTCATGAAACGCCTCTCCCCTCCACTAAATACACCCATGCCTGAACCAACAGAAGCATCACTGCTGCCATTCAGATGCTTGTCACTGTCAGCAGGTGAGCTCTGAGGCTTTGAAGATGCCATTTTACCACTGACCAATCCATTGGATCTTTTTGCCTCCACGAACCTTGACTCAGGATCAGTACCATCAACTTTCTGGAATGTCCCAACACTTGCCGTTCTAGAAACATGCAACTTTTCAAACCCTTTCAACTGATAATTAGAGTATGCTGGAGGTTTGAATTTTTTACTTCTGAAAAATTTGGACATCTCTGCTTTGGAAAAGAAATTGCAAGGAGGAACCTGAGCCTTCAGAGGGTCAGCTTCCATGGATATGTTTGCAACAGATCCTACCTTGTTTTCTACCGTTTCTAATGGAATAGAATCTTGAACAGAGGCATGGACATTGTATGTCTCATTAATGCTCTGACCATTTTCATCCTTTGGAGAGACAGCTCCATTAGATAATCCATTTGAACCGTGACGTTTATTCAAAGTCTCCGACAGAGATCCATTTTCCTGTCTGGGGTGGGACCCCCCTCCAATGAAGGAAGGTCCCTGCCTTCCTCCCTTTTCATTTTTATCTTGTAGTCCCTTGTCTCTCGGAGTGGTGATCAGAGATGCACTGCGAGTCATATACTGCCTCCATCTGGAGACCATAGCGGAAGTTCTCCGTACTCCTTCCTTGCTGTGGAGATATATGGGCTTTTTGCTGCTATCTGAAACCAAAGATGCAAACTTTTCAACCTGCTCCATTGAAGGAGCTGTCCCATCTTCAACAGCAATTTTAATCAGTTCTACTTTCCCAGCCGCAATAGCATCATCTACCGCGGCTTTGTAGAAGTTATCCTTAATAATTTCTGCTCTAAGATCTACAATGGTCTTGAATCCTCTCTCCAGCAACCAATTTAAACCTTCCTCCGTTACCTGCCCACCCATCCAAAATGCAAACTCGGAATTTTTGGAGATTATGTCTTCTCTAGAAGTGGAGAAATAAACAGCATTCCAATTTGCAAACAGCATATGACAAGGATAATCATCACGACGGTGGAACCCAGAATCATAGCATACATTCTTCAGCCTCTGCAGTTTCCTCCATACATCCAGGCTTCGATCATCGTCAGGTGTCAAAAAGTTTTCAAGAGCAACATGCAAACTCTCACAACACCTTTTCATCTCACTCCTGAAAATGGCTAGCGGTGGGAGTTTACCCTCCATCGCACTTACTTCTGCAACCCGAAAGGAATTCATGATGGAAGATCTTCCAGAAAGAACATCTTCTCTTCCTTTGTTCAAAAGCGATAGGATGCAGCCAAGCACGGGTACTATTTTATCTTCCAATAATGGCTTTTCCTCTGACGGAAAATCATAAGAAATTTTACACTCCCCAGTCAATGGATTGCATAATGTATCCATCAATGCAGCATGAAGCCGTTCAGCTGCTCTAAATATTCTACAATAAGCCTCGACTTCTGCAATGTCCCCAGGAACTGGACCAATCCAAGGCAACTGTGATAGATCATGAGACTGGCTGATGTTCTAATTAAAATAAATCTTTGTCAGTCTATACTATAGTTGCCTTCCCTAAATCATTAAATCACCATCTTTCTATCAACCATACAGATTAAACAAAAATTAATCAAAATACAAAGGTGGAAATAATCTAATATACCTGGAAAATGAGAAAAAATGTTCTTACTGATGCAGATAAATTGATAAAAAGGGAAATACCAGCACCTTTTAGGATGTGAAAGTAAAAATGCAAGAGGGTGACCACAGGCAGTAAGAAAAGATGATTATGACAGTAGAAATAGCTGGAGAGGGGAGCTCAATATTAGTTCCCACTTCTGTTACCCAAACCCATGATCAAGTTTTCAAATTTGGTTTTTCAAATCTGGTAGACTTCCGACAAGAGAAGTTGCCCTGGTATAGTATCATGGGGGTGTGACGAGTTAACCAAAGGATCTACTTCTAACTCATTGTACACTTTTGCTATTTCAAGTCTATAACTATATTTAAAGCCTGGAATGTCTGTCTGAAAGAAGTAAAAACAGATAATCACGTAAGAAGCTCCTCTTTTAATTGTTTCCGAGCAAAATTCTGGCTTTCTCTCACACTTTTGAAGACAAATAGCTTAACAACATTATTGTTTCAATCATGATTATACTTAGCAGTATAATTAAGAGTTACAGAATCAAGGTAATTGCAATTCTGAATTCAACAAGCTTGAATAAGAAAACTCAGTTCCAACTAGTCAGCAGTTTTCCTTTTGAGAAACTACGTAAACAGACCGCAAAGTGTCAATCAAATTATGAAACTGGATCAAACTAGATAAAAATCTATTAGCTGATCCGAGAGTTTCTTCGATATATGCACCATCAAATCTTTGCATGGAAAAGTTTCCAGGTCCCCTGGTATCAAACAATTATTTTAATTTTGCTCTCAGGAAAATAAGAACAACGAAACTCGTTTCTCTCTGGGGCATATAATCGAATAAAATAGACCAAATACACGAAGAGATCGAGAAGAATTCATAAAGTGAGAAAGAGAGTGACCTTAGAGTCCAAACCCAAGTTCACAGAGAAAGACTTGGATAACTCCGCGCTGACGACAAACTTAAGCTTCCTCTTTAACCTCTCCTTTCTTTGCAACTCAAACCCAAAACCCACCAGTTTGGTGTCTCTGTTATTGAGCTTGAAGGAGCACGAGCATGACGATAATATTCCGGTGACCGGAGATAACCTATTCATGATGACAGGCACATGGAAGAGACATAGCACCATGTGCGTGAATCTTTGGTTGTTTTTATTTTTTCTAGGGGTCTGTCATCTGCGTATAAAGTGTGATATTTGATTGTTGAACATTATTTCTTTGAGGATAATAATAATCGAGAATTGAGAAAATGATGGCGTTGGTGTTGTGGATATAAAATGGCCGCTCAGAATTTTGACAATTATTAAGATTTTGGAGTGATATTATTGGTCGGGTTTTGGAGTTTGTGGTGATGGAATTTTTGCCTTCTTTATTTTCTCTTTTAGAGTTCTTGTCTTGTTACGTACGGATGCTAGTTTTTGTTTTTAAAAATCTTAGGAATTAAGCTCAGCTAGGAAAAAAAAGTAATATTAATAATTCATAGATAAAATTAGTCTTGATTGGTATCTAAATTATAAAGAAAATATCTTAACCATTAAAAATATCTTAAGATGGGATTGAATAGGAGGAATATTTATGTCGGTTATAAAAGAATATCTTTGTTTTTATATTTTAAAAATATTTTTAAATAAATTAAAAGTTATTTTTGTTTTTTTATGCTTTTACGTCGTTATTTTAATATACTGATATTAAAAAAATTAAAATAAAAAAAATATTATTACAATGTAGTTTTAAGTAAAAATATTTTGAAGAATAATCCTTACTGTGACTATATCTATCTAGTTAGTTTCATGTAAAGATTCATGGAAAAGACAAATTTGACCCTACCCCATCTATCAATTATCCCAATCTTAGATTGTGATTCACTCCATTTATCTCTCTCTTTATAGGATGAATTTTCCTTAAAAGGATAATGCTCTATTTGATGTATGATTCAACTCCATTCATCTATTAAGATTTTTATTTTCAGATTGGACACGTCATTTAAGGAAAGGAAATTATTGCACAAAAATACTCTATCCTGCCGACTTTACCCTTGTGAACTCAAAGGGAGATCGGATACTCGTGTGGAATTTCTAGGCCTGTAACATCAAAAATCATATGTGTAGACATTTTTAGGTTGACCTTTCCTTTTTAATTTAATTTTTTACTAACTCAAATTTCTAATTAAATTATACGGAAACTAGCCTAAATAAATTGATTAATTTTATAGGTTTAAATATAATTTTAATAACAGGTAAAAACATAATTTATTAAAAAAACTTTAAAATGATAATATTTTTTTAAAAAAATATTGAGACAGTGACATATTAGATAGATCTCAATCTCCTTCCTACTCGTGTTATAGATTTTATTGAGTTTA
>Ga0307507_10012423_pt1 | contig 10524 bp, 3 predicted proteins | sample 7_EM_MG_FD_207223 | JGI IMG/M metagenome (GOLD analysis project Ga0307507, IMG submission 207223) | Populus trichocarpa ectomycorrhiza microbial communities from riparian zone in the Pacific Northwest, United States - 7_EM | ecosystem: Host-associated > Plants > Roots > Unclassified | place... | reverse complement strand
TGCGGGTTTAAGGTTAAAGTTTAGTGTAATTTCAATGCTCTTCGACGTTTTGATGAGTCCAAGACCAAAACTTATTTGGCTTGGATTCTTTCATGGCATTGGACAATATCTGCTTCTGTGCTTACTGTATTGATATCTTGAACATTTATGCTTTATTAGTATCGGATCATTTATCAGAAACCATGACAACATAGTATGATAAACTCTCAATCATGGCCGAGCATGCCAATTTAAGTAGCTAGCTATTTGTGGTCTGTTTTTTAATTTGTTTGTTTTTTAATTACCACGTACAGATTCCCTATCGTTGCAAAAATGGGCTAAATTGGCAGAGGAAAAAGTCACAAGATGTTGCCATAATATATAGAAGACGATCCATCTCAAATGAATGAGTTGTAATTCGATCAACATTCAACTTCTAACATCATCTCTTTAGTACACTTGGCCCACTAAAGCGTGGTGCGTGTAATAATAAGTCTGCCTATACAACGTTTAGATGAAAGGGCATCTTTAATGTACATAAAAATTTGCAGGGTTTGACACAAGACTGCATTTATTATGAAAGCAACTATTATTACTTTATTCCTCGTAGAGTTTAATTAAATATGGAAACTGCGTTCTTCATCGATATTCATTGAAGCACACAAGGATACTACAGTTATAGGCCTCAGACCGTGGTCCATAACCCCCACTAGCCATAAGCTTTTATACGTGCTTCTTTCATATTTTTATGGGGGTATGAAAAGGTTCTTAGACGATAGTCTATGATGATAATATATAGAAATTAAAGTTAGACAAACTGAAAAGATGTAATTTTTAAGTGGCTATTGGTTTGCCCATTTTGAGGTGTTAATTGAAAAATTGAGAGAAAAAGAGACAGAGGGGCCACAGTCTGAAAAATGAAATTGTATGCATGGTTACAAGTATTATAGAGAAAAGCTAAAACATGCAGTAAAAACCATATTCATTAAGACTAATGTGATTATGGATTGGAACAGTCCCTTAAACATGTTATCTTTTGGGTGCATGGTTTCTTTAACTTTGCATGGCTAGGTCGGTTGTTGTAGCTTGGGTTTTGTTTAATCATTACGGGATGTTGCTTGATTGGCTTGATTTGGGCTTTAGTTTGGCTTTGTTTAGGTTTTGATTGTGGGATGTGGCTGGGTTGGCGTAATATTTCTTATACCTCGTGTGCCTGGGTAGGTTACTACAACAATGGCTTTCATTTTATGATCATGGGAAATGGCTTGATTTGAGTTTTTATTGTGGAATGCCACTGGGTTGGCTTGCTTTGGTTTCAAATCATGGCATATGGTTGGGTTTTTATACGGTTGTGGAACTAAACAGTCCCTTGAGCATTCTTTCTTCTCAGCGCAAGATTTCTTCTCACTTGCATGGCTCGATGGGTTATTTAATCTTTGGGATTTGTTTCTTCATCATGGGGCATTGCTTCTTTTCTTTTTGTTCTTCATCATGAGACATGGTTGAGTTTGGTATTTCATAGGCTCCTTTATTATTTTGTACTAATTTGTGTGTCTAGGATGATTTTTTTTTTTTGGAATTTTTTTCTATTGGGATTTCGATTGGTTTAGTTCTTGATCATGAGGTATTGTTTTTTTTTCATGGGATATGCCTTTTTATGCTATGCTAGTTTGCTTCTTTTATTGGGTTAGTTGTTCATTGTTGTCTCTTGGGCTTAGTGGAGATTAACTTAACTTCTTTTATGGTGTTTCTATCATGTGCGAGGGTTGGCTTGGATGACCTTTGTGGTCTTTCTTCTATTGTTTTTGTTAGCTTACTAGGCCCTGGAAGAGCTGCTTTTTGGTTATGGCTCCACTTCTACTATGGATCGAGAACCATTATGCATTAAATGAATGAGACAATAACATTATTATGCATACTTTTTTTCCCTCATCTTGGGTCTCTCTCCAACTTTAGAAGAGTTGTTGTCATTTGTTCGGGAAATAACATCTACTTTGTTTGAGACAAGGAGTTGCACTTTCGACCTTTGCTCTGATTCTTCCTTAGGTATTGCTCTTGTTTGGGTGTAACTATAATTCTTTTTTTCCTATTATTTCTCTTTGTTTGACAAGAGATTTTTTTTTCTTTATTTGTCACTTCACCATGCATGTAACAGGCCTTTCAAAGGGTGTTTTCAGTATTTTTTATCTATGGTTTCTTACGTTATCATATATCAGTTTTTTAAGGGCCTTTGTAACAAGGTTTTTCCCTAGGATTGAATTATGAGGTTTCTTTTTCATTTTTCTCTTTTTGTTATTTTTATGAGTTGACCTTGCTTTTTAGCCATTTGTTGTTGCACCTTCAATTTAGTCTTTTTTTTTCCTTGCCTCTTTTGTCATCTTTTTTTGTTGTGATTCTTTTTATAGTTTTCTTTCCGTTGCTTTCTTTAGGCGCTCTCAACCTTCGATGTTATACATGTGTCATTGTTTGCATTAAACTTGTTGTCCTTTGTTGCTTTTAGTGTGTTGCTTTTGCTGAGCTTTCTTCCAGTCTTTTGCTTGGTTGTTTTAAGCATCACCATCATTATGCATTATGCACATCCCCTACTCTTACGTTAGTCCTTTCTCCAAGATTGAGAAGGGGATGTAGTTTTTTGTTGGGATTTTCATTTTCTTAAGATTGCTAGCCTGCCTAGTTGTTTGCATTTCTTGCTCAACTTCGGCTTTTGTCTTCTTTTCCAGTCTTTTTTTCTTTGCATCTCTTTTCCAGGATTAATAGTGGTGGATTTTGCATTGCTATTTTCTTTTTATAATGCCCTTTGTGGTGGTTTTTTCTTTTTTCTTTTTCTTATTCAACATGCTCCTTGCTTTCTTTCATTATTTCACAGCATTTGTAGGGTATCCAATGCTTTTTATTTTTTGACAAGGGGGTGTGTTTTCAAGTTATTTTCACGAGGTGTTATTCTCTTTTCCAACATTCTATTATGCTTTGGCTTTTTTTTGTTGCCCTCTTAGTTTTGACATTTAGGAGTTTGTTCTTTGTTTTTTGTTCATTGCATTTTAACCATGATTTGTGTTATGCATCTTTTTTTTAACAGTTTTGTCATGCCCTTCCGAGCTTCTCATCTTTTGGTTAGCTGCTTCTGCTTCTGTCTTAAGTTTGCAAATGGGATGTCTTTTTCTATTGCTCTTTGTAAGTTGCTTTTCCTTTGAAATTTTCTTAGTGGCTTTGTGTTGCTTGCTTGGTTGTATTTATGGTTTATAAATTTTTCTTATGATCTTTAGAAGCTTCAATTTGTTTTGCTCTTACTTTCTTATGCTCTACTCCTTGCCCTTTTTTTGGCTTTAGCTTTGGTTGTGCTAACAATGACATTGCCCACTAACTGTTTGCTTTTAAGTTTGTCTGCTATTTGTTTTCTTTCCTTTTAATTCTCATCAGCTTTATGGTTTGTGGTTTTAATTTCCCTTTCTTTTCATGATTAATTTATGTTGCAGTATACATGTTTGCTTTGTTTAATTGATAAGAAAAAAACAATTGTTTGTTTACCATGGGAAAGTATAAATGAAAAGTGCATGGTAGACTAGACAAAGATTTAAATTTCACTTTAATTGGAGTTTTTCTTTATAGAATTAATTAGCCAAATTAAACCGGTTTTGTTAGTTTTGCTCATGAACTAGATTGCTTTTTACTTGCCCATAAATGAATTATATTTTTTATTGGTTTTCATTTGATTTTTTTTATGTTAACAATGTGGTGCTTATAACCAAATGTGAAAGTAGAAGTTGTTGATGACATTGTTTGGTTGGCTAAGTCCAATAAACTTTAATTGTTAGCTATGACTAACTGCTCGTTGAGGTCCAACAACTCCATACTTCCATGAACAGTTTTAGATCTATTGAAAAACAAATAAATAAAAACATAAAAATAATTAAAGAAATTCTTTGCAAGGATCCATATCAGCACAAAGTATGTCAACAATAAAGTCCATTGTTCTTTCTATGCTTTGTGTTTCTTTCAATATTTGTTGGGTTCTTTATGTATACATAATTACCTATCATCTGTTTTAATAATGTGTAGAACAAAAAATTTACTTGCATAGCTTTAATAGCTGACTATGATCTTCATAGAGGTTGGCACAATCAAAGTTTCACCAATGTATAAAATCATTGTCTAAAAAAAGCATTATGTTTAGATGTATTGAGCACAATGAAATAACACTGATTCCATGGTTATAATATCTTTTTGATTGTTTTCCACATCTTACACTGAATTATACATTTTGTTTTTGCATTATTTCAACCATGCCTTTTGTTTATTCATCTCACATTTAAACATTTCCTCAAGTTTATTAGAGTTGACTATGTAGTAATTGATGGCAATGATTTGCCACCTTTATAATGGTTGGGAAAACTGCTAAAAATATTTTTAGCTCTGCTGCCCACTACCATCTGTATGAGAAAGAGTTTGTTAATTGCATTTCACCTCCTATGATTGACAAATTAAACAAGATTAAGATTTTTTAGCTTAGGTTTAGGATATTTTGGTTAGTTGTCAACCACTATGACATCATTATTACCAATCTTTTTATGACAATATGATTGATGAAGATCCACACCTACCTACTCAAGCGAACTTGTATATTGTTGCATTTACGCTTGTTGATACAACAACTCCATCATCCTCTAAAGCTACTTATTCATTGGACCAAACAATTCTTACGACCATTTCACCATCTAGAGCTAATGCTGCTTTTTCACAACAGTTGCATCTCTCACCAAACTAGCTGTCATTAATCCTTTGCCATTACAAGTAAAAAGACAATTACTCTTTTAAGAGGAGACACCTCTTCAAAGGTTTCAGCAATCTCATTTCTTTCATTTAAGAGATGTTGGCTTTCATTTTCAACAATGACAGTTCTTTCCTTTACTTTTATACGTGGCAAATACCTAACTAATGTCGTTCTTTTAATTAATAGCTCTCAATTGGTTGTTGCAACTAATCCTTTATGTGAATCTGAATCATTTGACATGATGCATCTTCCATCTTTGAAACAAATGATCCACCAAATAAACGACAATGTCCCTCTAAACTAGACCATGATTAAGTGATGTAGAATTGTCCCTTAAATTGCTAATTTGAGGTTTGAAGAAAAGTTTGAAACTTTACCCAATAAGAACCTTTCCTTGGAGAGCCGAGTTATATGCAATTGATCACCCCCACCGTACGTCTATAATGACACACGGACGAGAAATATAAATCATAACGAAGTTAATTAATCCTTCGAAGAGTTTACAAGTTCAATCAAGAACTTAGTATGGAAATCACTCAACCACTTAAAGAGAAATAGACACACATTATGCGGTAACTTGTAGATAAAAAATCATCAACTGAATAAAAATCCTTACATAAGAGTATTTATGTGTAAACTCTAAAACTAATGGGTCAGATGTACACTCAATTTAAATAAAGCCCAAACTAATTAAAATAAGGTTTAAAATAATAAAAATAAATATATCAATAGTCTAAGATTATTTCTCACCCTTTGCTGTAAATAATAGTAAAAAATATCTAAGAGAAATAATTATTAAAAAATCCTTATTAAACAAAAGCCTGATGCCTTGTAAATTAAGAATTAATTTCTGACCAATTAATTCTTCTTATTTGATATGAAATCCTTGTAAAATAAGTAAGTCAAATTTTGTCACATAAGTTCTCAATACTATTAAGGACTCCTTGTAGTGAATAGAATCCATAACTCTTAAAGAAACATTGTCTTCTATGTTTTTGCACTTTGCTAATAGATTCTAGGCTCAACTTCAAACATGTCATTCTTTCTTGTCCAGATAAATTAGAGAACTTAACTTATATCGTTAAAAAGGTACAAATATTTAGTTTCTAACTCAAGTGGAATCACATCCAAAATTCTCATGTAGCTCTATTTATGACCCAAAAATTAGACAAAGGTCTAGAATGTCAGATTTGAACCTTTTTAACCCAAGTCTTTTGAATTAGTCAATTGAACTTCTCTTTGATCCACTTTGTTTTAGGTCTTAAAATAGACTTTAGACCTTAAAATAGGATCAATAAACACTACTAATAGATCATTTGATATCTAGTATCACATCATTAGGCAAGTATTCTCTTGCTTTACTTTACTAAACTTACTCTCATGTTTTGCTGAAATTGCTTTGTTAACACGTGCTAGGACACAGGGGCGGAGACAGGGGGAGGCTGGCAGGGGCCGGGGCCCCTGCAAGCAATTTTTTTCCAGCCCCTCTCTTGATAATATTAATATATTTAGCCTAAATAATAAAACAATTAATATTTTGGCCCCCTTTAATTCTTTTTTCTGGTTCCGCCCCTGCTAGGACACCTACCTTCCCTAACTCTTCTATAAAAAGACAATTAATTGCTTTTCAATAAACACCTTCGTATATACATATGTTTATGGGATTTCAAGACTTCTTCCATTCCCTAAAGTCCACACAGCTAAAAACCCAAAATCTATATATGTGTGTGTGTGTGTCAGCTTGTGCGCATCTCGACTAATCTCACATACCTTGAAGTTAACGATTATGTAAGTCTCCAGTAACCCTGAGGTTTGTGAAACTTGAACTGGTGACCTCTAGGAAGTAAACCTAAAACCTGACCAGTTGAGCTATACCCCTCAGAGTTCTCAAAATCTATATTTTGAATTGTATTGAGAATGTCATTTTAATTGAAAAATTGAGTTTGATTTCTTCAAGCCAAACACCACCTGTCCCTAAACAATCCCGATATAATTTTGCAATTTTCTGACATTTAGACAGTAAAACCCCTTAGAAAGTCCCTCCATTTGAGGCTATTGTTAAGCTTAGAATCGGAGTGCTGATTTTAGTTTTTTAAGTGCATGGTGGCTTATGATAATAGGCATATGCATTTAGTTACGTTCCACAAGGTGTGAGAAAGAAAAGTAAGGGCACAAAGTTGCTGAATAAGTTAGAAAAAAAAGGATGTTTTTCCTTCAATAATATATGATTGTGGGTAGAGAAGAAGGGTGATTTCAGAATGCTTTGAAGGAACATGTTGGAAAGATTAACCCAGGTGGTGCTGTTACTGTAAAATCCAACAGAGTTAAACTGGAAAAACATGGAAAGTTGAAGAGTGGTTGGAGTCGGAAAAAGAGAAGTTAACGGGAGTAAATTATAATTGTCAAACCATGAGAATGCTTCCTTACTTAAGCCCATATGAAGGTAGCAAAGGATCGATGCTTGAGAGGGAGCAGAATTTAATGGTTATATATAGATGTAATGAATAATTAATTCCGCAACCATTAATTATTAGACAAATAAATAAATAAGCAGAACAGAAAAACAGTCTAGACAAGGGATATAATTAAGACGCAATTTTAATGAAGAAAGCCATTTTTATCCATGCAAGGTCACTTACATTTAATCCTTAGCACTACCGATTTTCCCTTCTCATTTGAATGGTTTCTCCATCAACAGGATCACACATGCTTTATGTGTATGCAACACCTGCACAGCCTGTTTTCTTGTCACTGTTGCATGCCCCTCTGGAGTACCCCATCAACATTTTGCTTGGCTCCCTTGCAATGCACTGCTGCTCTTTTTAGATTGTTGTGGCATCTTTTTGTTAATTAATAGCATACATACATTTTGTGATGATTTTTTTTTGTTGCTAAATAGAACATTGCGTATGTTTTTTTAACTTCTATAAAATTATCAATGAAACGATCGGTGCACTCCAAATATATTAGTTTTTGCTCTTGCAATTTCTCTACGATATGGATCGATCTCTCTCACACAGCAGATTCCTCTTGGACTCCCTCAATTTTGCTTCACCCCCGCAATAGTTTTAGCTTCATGCAGGATAAGCTCTATCATGCATTGCTTTTGCTTATTCTGCATTGGTTCAAAATTATATCACCATCAAACACACACACACACACACACACATATATATATGAGCATAATTAACATTAATTACTTACTTAATTGCAATATTCAGATCGTACAAGATACAGTGATCATATTGAGTTTACCCCCAAGTAAAAGAAAAAAGAAATCAGGCTCGAATATTGAACAATGGGCATGATCTTCAATTTCTAGTGAGTTTTATATATTTCCATTCGAGCAGAGGTCCTGCGCGTGCATCTCTTAAAGCTTTATGCTGTGAAGATAAGGCTTTTCTTTTTCCATGATAATAATTTAAGAGTATAGGAAGAACAACCTATACATACTTTTCATATCTAATTAGATACTCTCTGTCTAGTTGGGCACTTTTAAGACAGAACATGTTCTCTTATCAATTCCTCATTAAATCACAAATAAATTAAATTAATAGCAATCGTAATCATCAATAATTATATTAATTGTGGATCATATATAGATCAATTTTAGTTTTCCCTTAATGATTGCTTGCTTGCTGTAAGATTATATATATATATATATATAATGTACACAAGCCATATGTTCCATTTCCTCACATATATTTCTAGGTAATTTTGTTTTTTTGAAGTGTACTGAAACTAAAACCTATTAATGTATGAATCAAATGCCTTTTAATGTCATGAATATCATTTTTCCTACACGTCTAAAGACTTGATTTAGTTGTTGTCATGGATTTTTCATCAATTTATCATATTTCAAGATATAAAATCTTTAAAGGATTTGCAAGAAAATAATTTTTTATGCATGCACCAACAATTTGGTTGTGGACAATGGAAGGGACTCAAATTCAATGTATGAGAAAATATCTTTAATGCTGAAAAAAATATTTTCATTTTCCTTAATCATGCATATACAAGGTGTAATTAAAATCGACTTCTGGCATCTCGAACGGCATGGGGTTAAAATTCGAAGTAGGGAACCACTATATGTCTATTCTCTGCATTAAATTAAATTTTACAATCTCTGTTCAAATCCTAGCTAAATTTACAATTCCATGAAAACTGAAAGCTACTTTATACAGAAGTAAAGGCAATTACATGTTAGAAATTACATCACAGAAAATGATCAGTTTGTGTACTTGCACTAGGGGTCAGCATCAGCATCCATCTCTTAATCCACTTTGGAAAGTGTGCCACAGAGGAAGCAGCGTGAGACCAGCATCAGTAATTTGAGTCAGTGTACATACTACAGCCACTGACACACCGGAATTCTTCACCGGCTGCCGGGCGGTCATCCATCCCAAATGAAAGGGGTGGTCTGGTTGGTTGATCTTCTGACATATGTCATGTGAATGGTGGGGTTTCACGGGTCATTATTAATTGCAAAAATGTAAAATTTCTAGGCAAAGCAAAGCAATGCACTTGCACACTCTCAATTAGATCAAAAGCACTTAAAAAAGGGTCCTAAAAGAGAGTTTCAAATTAAGTGGTTCATGCACCAGATCCCTTTAATCCTAGCCCTCTACTTTGTGGGCCTCAATCCATGTAAGGTCTATTTACCATTGATCTTTTATAGTTGCAGTTGACATTTTTGTCACAAGTAAAGATGAGACAGCTGTGAGTATATTATCTTCTGGTTAGTCCTGCATCATGGGCGGTCTCTCTGTCAACTTTGCATGAATAAAATATACCATATATACAAGTTGCCATATAAAGCCTTCCACTTCCTGTAACCCTACTGAAATGGTGATGGGTTTCTGAAATAATCTTACACAATTGTTTTTATAATATTTTCTTTCTCCTTTATCTCTGCAATATTTATCAAGCAACAAAGCCCTTAAAATCTCCCTCTTAAGCCTCTCTTCTATCTGCTCCTCCATACCTCTGTTGCTCAGTTGTTCAGTCTGTGAATATATCCCAGTTATCAACCCATTCCCTCCCCCGTCCCTCCCTAGCTCTTCTACATACACTTAACACACACTTTCTGTTTTTTTTTCCTGATACCTTGGGGGGGCAGTTTCCAAGATTGTTAGAATCAATGGATGTGGACATGATGAAATCATCATCAGGAGAGGAACATATGGATATGATGACAATGATGATGCAGATGGAAAAGCTTCCTGATTTTTGCAGCGAGCCTTTTTACAACACTACTAACACTTCAACACTACTACAAGAAATCCAATTCTCCAACGGGAATCCTACAGCTAATACTGTAGCTTCGCCACCTATCTGGCATAATCCACATGCATCTTCACCACCACTGATAAATCCACCTTGCTCCATGCCATTTATGGGCACTCCTATCCAAGAACCAGTGACACCATCTCTTCAACACGACATGATGGCCAAAAAATTCGAATATGGTACTCCATTCTCAAATGCAAACTCTTTCTTATCTTCAATAGAGAAGAAAAACTCAACTACAACAATTAGAGAGATGATCTTTCGCATAGCAGCAATGCAACCAGCACATATAGACCCGGAATCGGTAAAGCCTCCAAAAAGAAAGAATGTCAAGATATCTAAGGATCCACAAAGTGTAGCTGCGAGGCATAGAAGGGAAAGAATAAGTGAGAGGATAAGGATTCTCCAGAGATTAGTTCCAGGAGGCACCAAAATGGACACAGCTTCTATGTTAGATGAGGCTATACATTATGTGAAATTCTTGAAGA
>Ga0307507_10012422_pt1 | contig 10524 bp, 6 predicted proteins | sample 7_EM_MG_FD_207223 | JGI IMG/M metagenome (GOLD analysis project Ga0307507, IMG submission 207223) | Populus trichocarpa ectomycorrhiza microbial communities from riparian zone in the Pacific Northwest, United States - 7_EM | ecosystem: Host-associated > Plants > Roots > Unclassified | place... | reverse complement strand
CGCCTTCCGATCAAACTGTCATGGACGCCTCAAAAGTAAGTGACTAGCATGCATTGGAATTACATCACACATAACCTCATCAGAATACTTCCTAATAGCAAATGCAATCAATACTTGCTTAATAACCTTCACTTCACCACATTCATTCAACTAATGTAATTTATAATGTTTAGGATTTATAATACAACTCAAATTCAATTTCTTCACAAGAGTATCACTAGTAACATTAGCACAACTACCTCTATCAATTATCATGCTATATACCTTGTTTTGGATATGACATCGAGTGTGAAATATGTTTTCCCGTTGCTAATCTACATCATCTTCTTTGATTTACATGTTCAGCGCAAGTCTTATAACCAAGGCCTCCCCCTCAATAGGATATGCAATCTCCTCATCACTACAATTCACCAAAGGTGGCATCTCTTCATTTTTAGATTTGTCACTTTCAGATTCAACCTTCCCATTATCTCTTGTAAACATAACTCTTCGATTTGGACACTGAGATGTAATGTGCCCCTTCCATAAACACTTAAAACATTTAATATCTTTATCACGAGTAGGTCGAGATTCAGATTTACTTTTTTCATCCGTATGAACATCCTTTTTGGCCTTAGGTGGTTCGGCCTTTACATAGGGCTTTAGTTGGACAACCCCCTCTTATTTCAGATTCGGCCTCCATGTTAAGGAAGATGAAGTCGAATTAGTCTGAAAACGTGTACTGCCCCATCTCTTTATTTGCCTCTCCACCTTCATTGCCATATGTACCATGTCCTCCAATTCCACACAATGTTGTAATTTTACAACATTCGCAATGTCCCTATTCAGCCCATTTAGAAATCTAGTTATAATAGCTTTCTTATCCTCAATCACATTGGCCCGAATAATTGCGATCTTCATCTCCTTGAAATACTCATCCATGGATCTAGAACCCTGATTCAAACCCTGCAATTTCATATATAAATATCTATAATAGTGGTTAGGCACAAATCGCCTTCTCATTAACACTTTCATCTCCTCCAACGACATTACCGGCCTTTCTCCACTCATTCTCCTACTAATCACATTATGATCCCACCAAATCAGTGTGTAATCCATGAATTCAATGACTACTAATTTTACCTTCTTCGTCTTTGAATAATTATGGAAATAAAAAATCCAATCCACCTTTTTCTCCCACTCCAAATACACCTCGGGATCATTTTTACCTTGAAAAGAAGGTATTTTCAGTTTGATAGCATCCAAATCACCATCTAAATTATCATGTCCCCCAATACTACGGAAATTTCCCTTTTGGCCGAATTGGCCCCTAGTTCTATTCCCAAAATCCCTTCAGTTTCTAGGCTGCCGAAAACCTTCCTAACGGCCTATGGTCTCATCCTCAAAACCACCATCACCAATATCATTAACGTCCTTCTCAAAATCCTTATAATCAGACCACCTTGCCCTTTCGGCCCTACTTCACACTGTTTGCTTTCGGTTCAGCCCCAACCTTCCTCACGTCTTAGGTGTTTATACTAGCCTCGTTACCACGTTTCTCCATCCTATCAAGTCTACCATACACGTTTTCCATCACAAAATGTAACCTCTCCATCATATGCGTCATGGCTTGCATTTGGAACTTAAGTTCTCTCTCGGGAGGGGACGGTGGTATAAAAGATATCCTCACGTCGCTCGTGTTACGCTTAAACACTCTTAATATCCTCACATGCTCATAACTCCTGTCTCACCTTTTTGCAGTTCCTGTGGAACTGAAACCAACACCAAATAAAACCAACTTAGTAGTGCAATCTAAATATGTATAAATGACTCAAAAAGCAATAAAAACAAAAAAATAAGCAAAATAAAACTGCGATGAAAGTCTAGCGAACAGTAAGCGAATCTATTCGAAATATAAACGAACTTGAAGACTCAAATAAAAATAGAAATGAAATATGCTAAATGATGAAACAACACCAAAATATGTTAGATATGTTGAAAATATATGGCAAAAAATGAAAACAACAAAAACAAAGCGAATTTCAAAAGTTGACACAAAACATACCCGTTTACAACAAGTTAAGTCCGAACCTGGAACCTAAAGTAAATGATGTTCAATTTAGTGAAACTTTCAGATATAGTGCGATTTAAACCCAAATAGATAAAATATAAAATTTGAGCAATTTATGATCAGGTTTGTTATGCTGACGCATGTTATGAATCAGACCTAATTAGACCCGAAATTAAAAACCAAAGCAAACGATATCCAATTTACCCAAAAATTAATATGTGGTGCGATTAGGACCCCAATAATTACAGTATCAAATTTGAGCTATTTCTGAGTTGATTTGATCTAATTTTCCCTAGTTTAGTTTTTTGCAGCAAAAACTAATAAACGTCTTTTTGAACGATTTTTTTCTTCTCTTTTATTTTTATGCTACTGATATATTTTGGACAGTAACATAATGAAATAAAAAATATTTTTCTTTTTTTTATATGCTGTAAATTCAAGGACAAGAAGAAATTGGACATTAAGGAATTTTTACAGAATCAACAAGAAACAAAAATTTCAGAAGGATATAACTTGATTAATGGAGCCAAGTTCTAATATCAAATGATGTGAATCTCTTGAACATACGGTCAAGCAACCCACACGCAATTAAAGACAACGATTTCTAGAAAGCCAAGTAAATCAGATTTGATAGGAGTGTGACACAAAGATAACTTGTACCTAGACATCAGCATTATTAGAAACGGAAACCCACACCCAACAAATATTGATTCGCGAATGAGAAGTATAAGGATGATGCCACGAAGTCAGTTGTTCATCGATAAGTCATTTTTTAGTTCTTTAGAGAACCAAGGAAGATAAATTATCCCACCAGCACACAACAAGTGCGGCAAAAGAAGTTTATTGATATGAAAATTATGTAACCTTACATGTCTGGTTATGTCCTTATTTATACTGACTCCAAACTAAAATAAGCCCTAATAGACCCCTTATGTGGACTTATATGAGGCCTACTTACAATTAAACCCAAATATAACCCAAAACATAAAGAAATAAAAATAACATAACGTCTAGTATTCTTTTGCCGCATATAACTTGAGAAAATAAAAGCTAATTAATCTGATATGACCGAATTACTTATCAAAAAAATTGGGCGGAGCCTATAATCCATAAGAACTTTAATCTGACCGAATGCATCCCTAGGTAAAATTCCATTATGAAAAATCCAAAGCTGAACCATATACTGAATCGTATCAATAACTTATCTCAAACACATAACTGAATGCTCACTATAAAAAATCCAAGGCTGAACTTGAACCCTATCACTCTCACACAAATCTTTTCATGAACTCAAGATTGAAACCCTCATAATTTTTTTAACGAGTTCAAAATTCAAAGTCTCGTAATATTTTTATAGGTTTAAGATTGAAGCCCTTATGACCATTTTCACATGCTTCAAGGAGAGAGAAAAAATAATTGCTCTAGTTTAATCAAAAACTCACTTTTAAGAATTCAAGTAGCTAGAGTGCCACTTACATAATAACATAAGATTTTTTACTCATAAAGAATGAAAATCAACACTCACTAACAATAATAGATTATAATATAGAAAGATAAAGCATTTAGTAAGGATTTAATCTACATATTTTTAGGTTAAATGAAGGGTGCAATCAATTTGTAAAAGAAAGTAAATAAATTAGTTTGTTCAAAGTAGAAGGGATAGGAATATACGAAGACTGTATCAATAATTGCATCAATTTATAAAGTAAAATAATGAGCTATTTATAGTAAAAAATGGTTAAACTAGACATTTAAAAGAGTGATGTAAGAATAAGGTCTAGTTGTTTTTAGGTAAAGGGAAAGTGGCGATCAATATATAAAACTAAATATAAAAAAGGTTCGTCTAAAGTAGTATCCATTTGAATGCGAAGGGAATAAATAAATATTAAATTAAGGAGAGGTCTCATGTACTAGATGGTTCAAGCCACCTAATGAAATAAATATTTTATAAAAAGGCTAGAAGTCGGCTAGATTGCAAGTTGGTTTGTCTTGTTTGCTTTATAAGAATAAGGTAGGTACACGGGGCGGGCGCACACATGTACTAGGAGAAAAAACAATTTTGAGATAATATAAAATAAAAGTACAAAGCCAACCATTTAGCTAAAAGATTCTCAAAACACTGTTAAGTATTTTATTTTATTTTATTTTTTTATTCCTCTACAACTTTATTTTTATTTTATTCATTAGTATAAGATTGCTATTTTATTTTTTAATATAAAATTATTTTAGAAATTATGCTTTATAATTTTTTGATTTTATTTCTACTAAATTATATATAGGTCTTATAGATATGTTGGTAGTGAGATTTTTTAATTTTAGTTTTTTTTCTTGATTTTAACATTAGATAGGTTGGTAGTGATGTTTTATAATTTTTTTTATTTACTTTTTATGAATTATCTCAATCTCATAAATTGGGTCATGATTTTTTTTTTGTCTTTTTTTTAATTGATTTTTTTTTCAATTTCATCATTCAAAAATAAATTGGTTTGGTAGGCTGACCAGGTTGACTCTGTTTATTTTTTAGATCCATTTTTAATCGAATGTTTTTTTAATTGGGCTTTGTAACTTTTTCATTTATTTTCTATATGGTTATCTCGATCTCATGACTCGGGTTATGAATTTGACAAGTTGATCTAGGTTAACTCAATTTACTTTTTTGTTATTTTTTAATTGAATATTTTTTATTTCAATTTCACCATTCAATAACTTAATCTTAGTTTTTTTTAGTTTTTTTTTCAATTTTATCCTTCAATATTAAGTTGTTTGAGAATTGAGTTTTTTTTTTTTCAATTTGTTTTTTGTGAAGTTATCCTGATCTCATGCATTATTTTTTTTAATTTCAATATTCAACATTGGATCTAGTTGAAATGGAGCTTCATGAATTTTTTATAATATTTTTATGAAATTATCTCGATCTCATGAATAAAGTCGTGAGTTTAATAAGTTAGCCCAAGTTGAAATGGTTTTTTTTCTTTTTAAATTAATTTTTTTATCTCATTTTTTAACATTGAATTGGTTAATAATTGGGATTCATTTTTTTTTATTTACTCTCTATAGGGTTTTCTCAATCTCATGACATGGATCGCGAATTTAGTAGGTTAATTAAGGTTGACTCAAGTAGTCTTTTTTGTTATTTTTTTAATTTATTTTTTTAAAATTTTATACTTCAACATTGGGTTGATTAAGAATTATTTTTAATAATTTATTTTAATTTATTTTTTGACTTGAGTTGTAGATTTGACAGATTAATATAAATCGATTCAATATATTATTATCTAAATTCATTAAATATATCACCGTATTAATATTTTTAAAAATAAAAATGACATCTTATTTTGAATTTATGACTAACTTTTTTTTATCAGAAAACATTATAACAACAATTGATTACTTATTTTATTAAAAAAAAACTATTATATGCGGCACAGCACGGGATAAAATAAAATCATCTAATATACTAGTTGTGTTACTCCGGTAATTGGCTGGCCTGAACAGTATATATATAACTGCAACCCAGCAGACATTAATTTCGCACACTGGGCAGCCGTAAATTTATGCGATTTCAATTTCGATCATCTAGATGGTCTCGCATCAACCGAAACCCATCGTAAAAGTCGGCCGAAAAATTCGTCCTCCATTTCTAGACCTCCCTTTCCGCCAAATTCACCAGTCATTCCAAGTTCCTTTAGAAATTATTTCCTCCACTTGAAGTCCATTATATGGGTACTGTTCAGTAGCAGCGGGTGCTGGGAATCGAAAAGCTCAACGTTAAATTCTAAGTCCATGAAACTGCCTTTCTAGATGCAGCCATAAGATTTCCTCGTAGAAATTCCCACATGTGCCAAAGAAGAATGATAAAAAAATAATTTTAAATAATATAAAGAAAGAAAGTTAATTTTGCTTACATCTTTTGTGCAAAAAAAGAAAAAGAAAAAGAAAAAAGAAAAAAGAAAAATGCAACTGACCAAGCGACTTTTAAATAGCAGCAGAAGTGCAAAACTCTTTTATATATGTTGGATTGTGTTGAAATCAGACAAGAACTGATTATACTCAGTCCATGCAAATGGAAGAAACCCATGTTTACTCATTTCTATGTCTTTTACTTGTTATTGTTGCAGTTAAGTTGTTGCTACAAACTAGAAAAAAACGTAGAAATCTCCCCCCAAGCCCACCAGCTATTCCATTTATTGGTCATCTCCATCTCCTCAGACAACCCATCCATCGAAGTCTTGAAAACCTCTCAAAGAAATATGGCCCAATCATATCTCTTCGACTGGGCCCTCGACATGTGGTGGTTGTATCATCACCGTCAGCTGTTGAAGAATGCTTCACCAAGAATGACATAGTTTTTGCCAATCGTCCTCAGTTCTTAGCTGGCAAGCATTTGCACTACAACAACACCACCCTTGCTTCAGCCAGCTATGGCGATCATTGGCGCAACCTTCGCCGCATTTGCGCAATTGAAATCTTCTCTTCGTCTCGCCTCAACGCATTTCTGGCCATCAGAAAGGACGAAATCAGGCGATTGGTGTGCAGACTCCATCGAGATTCTAGCGATGGTTTTGCTAAGGTAGAACTAAGGTCCATGTTTATGGACTTCACGTTTAATATAGTAATGAGAATGATTGCAGGGAAGCGATATTATGGTGAAGATGTGAAATTAGTTGAGGAGGCAACCAAGTTTAAGGAGACATTACAAGGGTATGCTGCCCTTAGTGAGTTGACAAATCTTGGGGACGTGTTCCCCATTTTTCAATCTGTTGATTATAATGGATTTATCAAGAGGTGCACTGGGCTCAGTAACAGGATGGATCTGATCTTGCAAGGACTGATTGATGAACTTCGACGAGAAAAGAATGGAAACACAATGATAAATCATTTGCTTACTTTGCAGGAATCTGAACCCGAATACTATACAGAAGAAATAATAAAAGGACTTATTCTGGTTAGTTTCATGTTTTATTCTTTTTTGCATATTTGAGCCCTGCGCATCAAGCTGTTATTAAATGGTACTGCCCTTTGTTTTTTTTTTCTTTTTTGTTCTTGCAGATAATGTTGCTTGCTGGGACAAAAACACTTGTTACATCTATAGAATGGGGAGTCTGTAATCTGTTCAACCATCCAGATGTGGTAAAGAAAGCCAGAGAAGAATTGGATACTCAAATTGGCCATGAACGTTTAATAGATGAATCAGATTTTTCAAAACTTCACTACCTTCAGAGCATCATCCTTGAGAACTTACGACTATATCCAGTTGTACCACTCTTAGCACCGCATATGTCATCTGCGGATTGTGAAGTTGGAGGCTATGATGTGCCAGCTGGTACAATTTTACTTGTGAATGCCTGGGCCATTCATAGAGATCCCCAGATATGGGAGGACCCAGAAAGTTTTAAGCCTGAGAGATTTGAGAATTGGAAATCCGAAGCATATAAGCACTTGCCATTTGGATTGGGAAGGAGAGCTTGTCCTGGGGAGGTCTTGGCACACAAAATAATGGCCCTGACCTTGGGCTCGCTGATTCAGTGCTTCGACTGGGAGGGAGTTGGTGGAAAGGAAATCGACATGACTGAAAAGATGGTCAATCTCATGAGCAGAGCCGAGCCATTGGAGGTCATGTGTAAAGCTCGTCCAAACTTGAACAACATTCTGTCTTAAGCTACCTGGGATTACCAGAATGTATCCATCAAAATAAATTAATAAATACATCAAGAATGCTCCTTTTCTCCTACCTGCTCGCAGCAATATTAACACGCTCTCTCTTCGGTTTGGATAAAAAAAAAATAAACCCTCAGGTTAAAAAGATAAAATTAAAAAAAAAATAGTAAAAAAAAACCGATGAAATTATTAAGAATAGCCCGTGCGCATGGGTTGCTTATCGTTTACACCTCTAGAACTTATCTTTTTGATATCAAGCAGCTTGGTTTGATGATATTTATGATTTGTTTTATTATTTTTAGATTTTCTATTTTTTTCGGATGTTCTTCTTCTTTCTTTTATAATCTTGTATTTTTGTTTTTATTTTTTAATTGAGATAAGATTTTATAAATTCTTTAAAGAAAATAAACCTGTGAATTTAAAATTCATATCTGGAATATCTTTCACTGATAAAAAAAATATGTTTTCTCTGTTTGTTAATGTGTTGAGCTATCACTTTCATCACATGGAGGATATGTGGACATGGGGATGAAAGTCAACAAGCTATAAGAGAAACTACAACAAGACGCGAACAAGGGAGAAATCAACCATAGTAAAATTTTAGGCTATAAAACATAGATTATATATAATCTTGTACTTTGTACATTGATAAATATGTTGTAGAGTTTCTTCACTATTCTATTCTATTTTGTTCTTGTTTGTGTTTAATTGGATTGTTCAATGTAATTCACTCTACGGACCATGTCTACTTGGAGTCAAATCCATGCACATAACCTTAATACATTGTTTAAAAATTAATTAATCAATTATGAATATGGAATTATAATTCTACATATTTGCGACCTAAAGTGGCTCCATTTTAACCGTGATCAAGTGGAAGTCTATAGGGTTAATTTTAGTTAACTAAACTTAGTCTGGTTAGACCTTCAAGACTTAATTACTGATTTACTTTTCTTCTGCATATGCATTGATATTTGATTTTTTACATTTTTTTTTATATGATTCAGGGTATTCTTGGATCAATTTATATGTCAAATAAAATTAAATTTCTTTTGAATAATTTTAAAGATATATTATCACATGGGTTTTATGCATAATGTATTGCCCCTCAATATTATCCTTAAAATTGAAATTTGAAGACTTATGAAGAGTGATTAAATTTTCTTCATTATCATGACTATCTTGTTAGGATTGGTTGAATATATTCAAATAACATAATTTTTACCCTTTGAAGGAAAAAAAAAGAAAGAAGAAAGGATAATTATCAAAACCTTCTCATGAAAAATCTTTTATCCAAAAATGTCTTTAGTAACTATCTAAACGTTTTATTTTTTTCTTTGAAACCAATCAATCATATTGTAGGGACTATAATTATAGCTAGGAAAACAGACATGTTTCCTTAAAATAGCTGTTCAAATACCAATAAAATATTATTCTAACGATTAAAACACCGCTATATCCCTACAAGGATAAGAACACAAGTTCTATTTCTATAAAACGTATTTATTGGGATGGACAGCCACAAACCCTAAACGAGACTAGTCTCACCCTTAAAAAGGATGTAATGATATCTAGATAAGAAAAAAAAATAGTTGTTTAAATGATTGCAGATTGAAGGAAAAATATTATACATTTCATAGACGTAATATAATATTACTGTACATATAATGTAAAATATTATAACTATTTACAATGTAACATTGAAAATAAAACATTCAAAACTATTTCTATCCAAATCAATGAAGTTTTTTAAATTGTAAAATCCAACATAAATCTTTTTATACCCAAAACTAAAATGAATTAATAATGGAGCTAAATGACAGCTATATTTTGAGTTCTTTTCATATGAAATTGTTAATTTGGTATTTTATATATAACTACAGACATATTTGGATGGTTTTTAGGATAAACAATATTAAGAAGATTTAAAAAAAAGACGCAAAAGAAAACTCATAACACATTATCGAAAAAGGAATTCAATGTCAAATATATACAACTAAACAAACCAACTTAAATACCGGTAGAACACTTCAGATTGAAGGCATAGCAATCAGACAGAAACTAGTCATGGCTAACACTATCTATACTGTCTTTTTGGTTTTTTCATTCTTGTCCTTGCCGTTAAGTTCTTGCTTACCAACAAGAAAAAAACGCAAAAATCTCCCAGCAAGCCCGCCTGCTATTCCAATTATCAGCCATCTTCTTCTTCTTCTTCTTAAATCCTCTTTATATTGATGGTTTTTTTTACAAATCCACATATTTAATAAGTTAATGTTATCAAAGCTAATGAAATAAAAAACATCCATTATTTTGTTAAAACTCTTATGAAGTACAATAAAAAAAAAACATGAGTATAAAACCATATATATTAGTGATAAATTTAAATTTAAAAAAATAATAGCAATGTTAATGAAAATAATAATTATTGTTTTCAATATTTTTATTAATATAATATTATTAATAATTCACCATTGTTGAATCCTCAAAATATACCAATGTTAATGAAAACAACATGGATTTAGATTTTAGCTTTAAGCTAAGTCTCTTTACTCTTTAGATAATAAAATCACAATTTAATTTTGTCAAACTTTTATATGGAACTAATCCAAAGACGTCCGTAACCTTGAAGCATCTTGGCTGGAATTTGAGCAAGAAATATAAAATGATCTAAAAGTCTAAATGAAATTCATTCCATTTTATTATGTTTTTTTTAAATGATACAAGGTTGATGATGTCCTAAAAATCCAAGTAGTATAGGAACATGACTCCCAGGTTAGATAGTCGGTTAATCAATTGGTTCTAGCAATCTCATCCAT
>Ga0307507_10012421_pt1 | contig 10524 bp, 11 predicted proteins | sample 7_EM_MG_FD_207223 | JGI IMG/M metagenome (GOLD analysis project Ga0307507, IMG submission 207223) | Populus trichocarpa ectomycorrhiza microbial communities from riparian zone in the Pacific Northwest, United States - 7_EM | ecosystem: Host-associated > Plants > Roots > Unclassified | place... | reverse complement strand
CTAATACTATGATACAAATAAAACACCACCTGCAACGGAAGCGTGCTTCCGGCAAAAAATGTTAGGAACACGAAACAAACCGAAAAAAATCTACAAAGGATGAAGGTAATACAGCTACAGCTACAGCTTCAGATATAAACACGAACATGGTCCGTGTGTTTAGTAAATAAATATCTAGAAGCAGAACGGACATGAGGGAGTGGGGTAGGCTGTGGGATTTCGCAGCTTATCGAAGCGAGTATATAGCGAATAGAAAAAGAAGTTGGGGCCTAGAAGAATTTCGAAAAAGGAGAGTGAGAGTCCGGTTCTTGAGAGAGGATGAGACGAAAGGGATTTGTGGGTAAAGAGAGTAGGTTGGATATCGGGTGATCTTTGAAGTGCGCATGCGCACTAGCGTCTATGATGGATTCCCATCTCTATTTGAAGAAGTGAGCGACACCATTCTCGTCGCGGGTGCAGCAACAGGTGCGGCAGTATCGGTCTTCAAGGTCCTCAGTGTCGGGCTGAGCATCCCTAGCCTGTGGAATAATTTGTTCAGTTTCAATGTATCTGATAGTTGAGCGGGGAACCAAAAACTCACGACTTCTACATCCACTCCCGCAACTTCTACAGGTACAGCCGCGGCAAATGCAGCAACTGGATTGGAAAAGAAAGAAAAAATCAATATCGTTCGTCATCTCCAAGCCGCAAACTGAACTTACAGGTTGTAAGGAGGATAGAGAAAATGATTGTGGACCTCATATTTGTGGTGAGTAGAAAGTTGTGAGGATTGTAAGAGAAGTCGCTGTTTGGAATAGCAAGTGAGGCTTATGTCTCTCTAACTTTGCACCCGCCCTTTTATACTCGGAAGCGATGTTGCCTGGACAAGGGGATTGTCCAAATGTAGCATGCAAAGTAAGAACCTCAAGGAATAAATGGACCGATTGACAGAATTGTGCTTATATCGGTCTTAAGTGTGGTTCGAATTCCCATCTCCTACGGTGAGGAACCGATGCGATTCGGAGATCAGACGCGTGTGATTGATGGGGAGGACATAAACGCTTTGCCGTATTTGGGAGGTGGTATCCCCAATTTGGTAACCTGCTTGTTCCCAACTGATTGGACTTTGTTTTCTTTTTGGCATCTTCGACTCCTTTCTTTTCAAGACCGCAGAATAATATTGAGTGAGAAATCAATGTTAATCAGCATTGAAATACACCATGAAGGAGAGCCGCGACTCGGAAAGTCTCGAAGCTTGACCAGTTACAAGTCTTCTTTGACATTGACCTTCAACCTTGTTATACGTAAATCAATTATGAATCAGCACAAATCAGCACCCCGAAGTCAATGCAAATTGAGGGGCAGATTTTCCCAAGATACCGGTTAAGAAAAGAGACATCAGTATAAGGACATATTACGTTCTCACACGGTATACTTACAACCGCTAATTATTACGTACTTGTGCAGCACAAGTTTGCACCGAACCTGGCTGACCCTTTAAATTTGCCATAATATTTTCAAGTTGTTGTAAATAGGAATCAATCAAATTATCAATCAATTGCCTTACATAAGTCCATCATTTATCGTGACGCTGCGGTCGAATTACTATTCCCCTCCGAATTTTCGACTCGGTACGAAAATTAAGGTTCGCGACAATGCAAAAATATCGCCAATGGACTACGGGAGGTGTTCTGCAATGCATGCTGCTATGTAAAACAAGGAAATCTGGGCGCCTCTCAGTTGCCCGGCTACAACACTTGGCACCATCTTCCAAAGCAAGGCAAAGCACGGCCAATGGGAAATTCAAGTTTCTGACTCGGTAACGATCATCCAACATCCCGTTCCGCGTGGTCAATCTTGGGTTCCACTAGTACTGCCAAGGTACCTAGGTACTACTGTGCTTGTGAATAATCGAATCGAGATAATCAGCGGAGGTAGTCTAAACTGGCGCAAGTCGTTGTTTGCTTTGAAATTGGAAGGGGTTCCCCTTCTACCATTGTCTCGTTTGTGTCAAAAAAATTCTCAAGTGCCAGTATTTCGCGCTATCCGTTATCGATCGTTATCACCCATCCCCTGGTCAGAATGCCAGAATGCTTGTCCACCACTGATGATTACCCTCCGTCCCAACTTTCAGGATTGAGGCTGACCCGCCTGCCAGCCGTACTCAATCGCGTCGTCGCCAAGTTGATGACCGTCACCCCCTGGACTTTGAGGTTGCCGAGCCCGCCCAAACCATACTGATTGTTGGATTTGATGTCATTTTCCACGGCGTATCATCCATCCCTTGATGGATTCATGTTGTCAGACTCTCTGCCCATGTCCCCTATACACCCTCGACTTTCACGACACCCAACCATTAAAGCTAACGTCACCTCTGATGCGAATGCCACTCGGACTGATCGGGTTCATTGCTCAACCACGCTGCATTTTCACTCCCAACATCCTATTCCGCATGGTCGGTCTCGGGGTTCAACTCCAAAGATACTACTATGCTTGTGAATAATCGAATGAGCCGAGGGACGACTTGTTTGCTTTGAATTGGAGGGTGATTCCGCTCTCCATTTCCACATTTGTGTCGTACACCCCGGTTTACGTTGCCCGTTAACACCCTTGGACCTCGATGTCCGAACGCTTGTCCACCGACCCACATCATTCGCCGGCTCATACTCAGTTGCGTCGCCACCGAGTCCGGGACGATTATTTTGAGGTCAAGCCTCGTGCTGGACGCCAACGTTGACGACTTGGAGCTTGCAGAGATCTCTTTTGTTGTCGATGAGATTTAATGCTGTTGTCCACTTCGTACAGATGACCATCGACGGGAGTCATCAGATCTGCCCACACTCTCGACTTTTTCGATCCATCTCATAATCCTAGTCGTGTCTCTCCGAATACCGTCGACAGTTGGTCTAACCTCGTCGGTATTGCAGGTACATTCCCCTTGATCGTTTCGAGAACTGAACTCACCACGGTGTCGATACTTCTAGGCAATATCATTCGGCCTCGAACACTTGGAAGAAAAAGCAAACTTATAACTTGCACCTTTAACATCCGGAGCCTTCCCAAATGAGTAACGCGGAATGACTCACTTCTCCCCCTCCCTCGCAGATTGTCAGAGAACAATTTCGGAGGTTATTTTACTCGCTATGTGCGTAACCATACCATGATTTTTTGCTATTGCATTGACACACTCAAATTGCTTCTTCTAACTCGCTCAGAAAATAATTTGGCAACGATTGTATTACAAGTACATGGCTGTGGAATAGAACCATCCCATTCTCGTACCTTTCGAACTTCTTCCTGACCTAATCAACCCACTCAAAGAAATCGCACTTGTCTTTGGCGCTGACAGCTTTCCCACAACCCCTAAACTTTCGACCAGGATTGGCTGCTGTCCTGGAAATGCGAAGCTTGGCGGTGAGACCGCATCTGCAATCAGGGATGCGTGGGTCGCGTTCTGAGCGCAGAGCGTCGCAGATGTGACACTTAACGTAAGGCCTTCCATTGGTTTGTGCAATGAAGCTAGTCATCGCTTGACCACAACAATATTTGGTATCAAGTTGGGCAGCGGGAACAGGGAGGGCCTGGGGAGGTGATTCTGATTTGGTTCTGGGCGCCTATCGTCGCAGACGTCACATTTGACATAGGGCACATTGCCTTCTTCAGTGACGCGAGTCATGGTTTGACCACAACAATTTGCAACGGGAGGGGATTCCATCAGGATTGAAATTGAGTTTGTTAGAGTGCTCAGTGCTGGTATGCAAAGATGACTTGGTTGTCGACTTGTAACGTTGATATGGGCGGAGTTCAAAATACGAGTCAGGGTCGCGCCCAAAAGCACGATAACCTCCTCAGTCCCCCCACCAGCAAATGGCAGCGAGCAAGTCCATCGGTGGCCTCTATGGTTGTATCCTGTAGCAAATCTGCGAACTTTGACTTGATGGTGACTCGGATTGATCATTGCTCAACCTCAACTGCGCTTTCTTGTTCGATCAGAATATACCACTTCCACATCCTGTCTGCACTGTCAATTCCGGGTTCCACTCTAAGGGTACTATGCTTGTGAATAATCGGGTTTCGCTCTACCATTTTGTGTCAACAACAATATTCCAAACCTATCGGACTTTGTAGACCTACAGTATTGAATCAGCTCTTGATTAGTGGAGTGGAAAGGTTGCTTTGGAACTCGATAAAGTACGTACGACTTTACGTGCTTTGTTTTGATTCTCGATTATCTGGCGAAAAGTGTTGCGTCATGTTATTTGTGCAACTCTATCCATGTATGTTTTAATCACAGCGAATAACTTTTTTTGTAGTTGACCCTTCAGTACGGAAATCTGATCCCCACACGCCATGTTGGTCACCGGTGTAGGGGTTGCTCTTCTGGAGCAACAAATTCACTTCATTATTGTTATTTCTCGCCTTCGAACGGAAATAAAGGTCATGGGGTAACAAATGAATTTTCCAAAATGTTTTCTAGAGCGTACCCGTTGCCGTTTCTACTCGCGGATGACGGAGAAGCTCAAAGACGCAGACTACGAACCGTGGATTCCCGTTGTCATTGGAGCGTGGCAGTGTCGACTTTTTTTTTGTTGAATGCATCAACAACGAGAATAGTATTTAAACCTAGCAGCAAATTCATGGCCTCCTAGGGCCTCAACACCATTCCTCCAACCCAAATCATGACCAAGGAACTTGGATACGACGAACGTAAAGTGAGTTCTCATTTTTAACTCGGTCAAAAACCTTCTAACCGACTTTTCAGGGCCCAATAACTCAACTAAAACGTCTCCTGGACATATCTGATAAACAATTCTTAGATGTCAAGGTATGTAGACTTAGCCCTTCCCTGTGTACGAGTTTATTGACCAAAACGTACTCCATTTAGAATACCATTAAATCACAGACCTTGGCGACACTAGATGTCGGCTTAATGGGTCAGAGTCAGACCAAGAAATTGTTGGCAGTAGAGAAAACTGTAAGCATGATTCATGGTGAGAGAAGTAAACTCTCATGTTGCATTTGCAGTTGCAGAGAACACACCCCGAAATATTCAACACCAAGCAAAAATTGGCATTTTCCAGGCAAGTAGCAATGCATTTTCATCGGCAAGCACGGCGGGAAATTGTCCGCGGTGTGATACGTACTTCACAGTCGCATGATTCGACTTCGGGCCACGGTGATGCTTCCGGAGCTTGCGTCGGGCCTCACATTGCGGACGATCCTTTGAAGTCGGTACCTACCCTTACTGCGGCCGACTCCTCCGTATCGTCCCGGACAACGGCTCAGGGACCTTCCACCGCACCATCTGCCGCACTACCTACCATCCATGCATTCCTTCAAAAGTGTGCTCCGTCAATGGAGCACCTTTTATCCCGCTTTGTCGACCTGGGGTTCCACTCCTGGGACATACTGCATGCTGTTGCCAACAGGTGGACAGCCGATGAACGACGAAGTTTACTCAAACGGCTCCATCCCTCAGATGGTAAAGCTATCTCCGAGTTGGAACTAGCTGCCCTTGAGAATGGATTTTCTAGCCTTCGTTCTACTAAGTAACCATATCCATTTGAATAAGATGTTTCTTTTTATAGTTGACTTTTGTTGCGTAGAGCCTGATCGGCAAGGAATGATTTTTGGTCCGACTCCCGACTCGGGTGCGTGATCCCTACCGACTCGGGTGAAATTTTGGTCACGCGGTTCAATGTTCTCAAACACACTGAAAAAGCGAAGAGGGCAACCCCTCTTCTGCACATTAAAAAGGAGTGATTGAGGGGCATTGTTAATAATATGGTCAATTAAATCTCGTCGTTACTGGTACAAGCACTTTCACTAAGTACGCCGAAATGCCGGCGACGTTTCAGGTATTTGCATATCGATCAAGGGTAGTTGATAATGTGAATCCACATCATGATTAGACCTCAGTTCATAGGAATGTCTGCGAGCAGCCTCCAGTTTGAATTGCATGCCGTGTACTTACAAGCTTTACCAAAATAGCACCAGGTAATACTTTATGGAGATGTGGTTGCTGCTTACATAACCTACCCCTGGTTGGCACCCACATTCCTCTCTTTCTCTCAAACATTCAACCATCCCACAGCGTCGTGCTTCAATAGTCGGCGGACCACTGTCGACCACTGTCATTCTTTTTGTTTCCAACTTCCACACTCCTTTAGCTGCTTATCTTTATTTTTGTCCTGTCTGGCAACAAGTCAATTTGTTTTTATTGAAATTGGTCAGAAAGCAGGGATGACACTTCATGCCAATCGGGGTCTTTACCACAGAGCGGTGTTGCATGCCCGTCAGGACACAAGTACAAGAGGTACGGGCTTCTTTCGTGCCTCCGTTTTCTTCTTACCTCCTCGTTTTCCTCAGTACGCGTAACCACAAGATTGACAACATCGTCATCATCTCGTACTACTACCTCTAGTACCACCTCTGTTTCGAAGCTTTCTTCCTCTACCGGTGTTTCCAGAACCGCAGCGTCTTCATCGCTTGTCTCATCTCCAAGTTCTGTGGGCTTATTCCGTTCCCCTTAACAAGATGACCGACTCACTTTTTTATCTTTCAATTTTTCCAGATATCGAGGGTAACTGTAAGCACCCCGCAGGTGATTACAAGTAGCTTACCGTCCACCACCACCAAGTCTTCCTCCTCTGTCTCTTCATCCGTCCCTACAGCCGCATCTGCCGCTAAAAAAACTCGCAAAGGTTCTACCCTCCCGGTTATTATCATCGGCATAATCATTGGTCTCCTTGTTATCATCTTCATCGCTATCTTCGTCACCAGACGGCTCCGTAAACGGCGAGAAAGGCGGGATGAAGCGCATTTCTTCAACAAGGACATGCTCGAGCGCCCAGGAATGGTTCAGGGTATTGCTGCTGGTCCTGGTGTCGGTTCTCTCAGAGATGTCGAGAACGAGAACGCTTCTCATATCGACGGCTCGAGACAGAATATTGTCGAGGTGCCCGCATCACCTTATGGATCTGGCAATCCCTACTCTGCCGTCCCTCACACGGGATCTTCGTACAATTTCAATCAAAGTCAACTAGAATTGGGTGCACCTCCCATGCCAGGGGACAGCAGCCCAGCTCCTTACAGCCCATATATGGCAAATTTCTACAAGTACGCACCTCCAAGCCAAACTACCCCTCCAGGCTCTCCATTTGGAGGAGACCGTATGCAGAACCCATTCGCTACGCCACCGGCTTCAGATACCCACCCCTCGACCCCCACGTCAGCTGTGGCTTGGCCGCATCCCCCCACTGGAAACTACCACCTGCCTTTATTGCCTGGAGGTGTATTCAGCAATGATTCATATCGTGATTCGGGATACTCTGCTGCCTACTCGGAGGTACACGTCGGCCAGGCGTACAAAGTCCAAGTTGGGCACTCCATGCCAAAATATGAGGAGTTGACAACGACGACGACGACGACTACAACTACGACAAAGGACACCCCAGGGAGTCCACCTCCTCCATTTTCCACCTTTGACCCAGCTGCGTCACCGAATACTGCCGACCCTGCGTATCCAGTAGACAAGACTGCTGCTACTGCTGCTGTTCACAAGTCCCTTCCACCACGGCCTCTATCCACGCACACGATCTACAACCCCGAAGATGCATACGGTGGGGTTTAAATCTTCCTCCTCTGTCTAGAAAACGAGGGGATGATATACCACCTTTTTCTACTTATTATATTTTCTTTCTTTCTCTCGGGCTCGTTTCCATGTACTCAAAAAACCAAAGGGTGTACTCTGAATTCCTTTTTAGGTTTTCTTTTCTTTATCCGTGATTAATGCTGCTTTGGTTGGCAAATCTCACATCTCACCTTGCGTTTATATTGTTTTTCTATATTATTATTATTATGTCAACCTTACCTGGCTTCGCTTAGTTCGGATGTAGTATGTCATGACGAACCCTCGAACTGTTTGTAGCATGTGTGTTCTTCATACTTCTCTTCTTTTTACACACTTATATTCATTATACCCTTTACTGAAAACGTGTATTTGTTATTTCACCATGTCCGACGGGACGATCAGCTGGAGAATCAGACACCTTTCCTTGGGGCGAAATTTCACTATGTTGTTATAACTAACATTGGCTTGAAGGCAGCCCGAAGGACTCTACTACATAAATTATGTTAATTATATAAAAATAAGGCAATGATAGGCTGTGTGTGGTGTAAGATTTCATTCCTAAAAAACGTATCCGCGAAACAAATCTCGACAAAAAACACATAGATCGACATATGATAAAAATAAAGAAAGAAAGCTCACAAAAATCTATGTTTCTTTGGGATCCAGAAATGGATCCTGTTCCAGTTCACCAGCTTGAGCTACTAGCGTCAGCTTCCTCTTCCTCTCCCCAACTTTCCAGATCACATCTTTCAATTCCTGGACAACGTCCCCTCCAGGTCCCCATCGTTCAATCTTCAATTTACCCTCCCCTCCCGGCACCTCAACACCACTCAACCCTAGTCCATGCCGATTCCCACCACCACCACTCTCCCTCCTTGACCTCGCAAGCTTTATCCTTTCCTCTCTCGACAACTTTGGTCTCTCCCTTAAAAACGGTGTTATCGGCCCTGTCTCTGCCTCAAACACTTCCTCAATCCCCGGCAAAGGCAAATGATGTGTCGTACTCGTCAACAATAGATGCGCCGTCACGTCATCCACACCCTCAACTCCTCCAGTGGAGTTGATCACAGGTCTAACCTCCATGTCTCCCTCTTCAGACCGAGGTGAGATGGGGTCAAGTTTGTCCGACTCGTCGCTTGCGTCGTGGCCCAGCGCAGGAAGGTCCTCCTCCTCTTCTTCGTCATCGCTCAGAATAGGAGGAGGGGGATAAACAATCTCCAGCAACCGTTCCCGCCCCCTTTCACACTCCCTCAAAGCCAAACCAAGCTCTCTCCTCAGCCTCTCATAAGATTGCAAAGACTTCGGCTCCTCCTCATCCTCCTTGCTCTCCTCCCCATCACCAGTATAGTAAGGCCGCGAAAGCGACCTTACATGCCCCAACCTCCTCTGTGATGCAGACATGAAGGAAGGCTTTGCAGGCTCAGCTTGACCTGCTTTTAGTGCAGATACACATTGCTCGAGGTGATCACGAGCATCGTCCATGGCGGATGTAATGGCCGCAATATGCGCTGCGAAACGAGAAATATGATTCGGCATAGGTGCGAATCCGATCGCGGCGGGAAGAGTGTCTTGCAAATGACTGACACTCGTCAGATAAGTACTGTCATCCTGTCCAGCTTCTTCCAATTCGACACGAGGGCTTTCTGGTGTTGGTTTTCCTTCCGCAATCTTTTGCTGCTCACTCTCGTCGAGTGCCTCTGACAGCCTAGAAGACGCGTCGACCAGGGCACTCGTCAGCAGCCCAATCACACTCCTCACATCCTCCCAGTATCCGTGATCCTCATCATCCGAAAAGCGAAGTGCAAGTAAATGAGCACAAGAATATCGTTTTGCAGCCATTGCGCCTTGCAGGGAAGAAGTTAGGGCGGTTAAGGACAAGGGATGCCGTGCAGGTAGAGGACTCGTGAACTTGGAAGAAGGAGCGTTCTGGGAGAACAACATGCTATTTCGGAAGCCACGGGAAGTCCGCAGCTCCGGGACAGTCGTTGGAGGCGAACGAAACGCGTCCAAGCCCACTGATTTGCGTTTCCGATGCAGATCCAGGGCGGCGGTACCAAAATGACTTGAACTGGAGTCATGTGTATCACCTTTCGTTTTTTCTTCGTCTGCAGCATCGTCATTACCAACTTTTGTGCCAGAAAAGGGAGACACAAGTTCGGCATTCCCGTTCCCAACTCCAAAAACATCGCGAAGATGAGTACTTTGTCGTTCTCGTCTTCTGCTGATCATATTTGTGGGGCTTCCAGCATCTGCGAGACTCAAATATGAACCGCTCCACGTGAAGCGTTTTTTCGCCGGGGTCGAAGGTGAGGAAGTGTCGTTTACAGAAGTTGGGCAGAGGTGTGCCGAGGGGTAAGAAAAGGGACGGATCATTTCTGTACCGAAACCGCTTTTGACAGGTGAGGGAGGAGCATACATCTCGGCCAATTGAGGTAGCTCGGTAGGGGAGGTTAGGGCGGAAAAGAGATGTCGGATGTTATCGCATTGGGTGTGGGTGCTTTGAAGGCAGGAGTGAAGAGCAACGCGAATGGGAGAGGACACCAATTGACTAGTTGTGGTACGCAGGCTGCACTCATTTGATATTAGACGCTGAAGCTTTTTTTTTATTTAAAAAAATACAAGAGGCATACCTTCGTTCCTCAACTTCAAGAGTGTTTATTGTATCCTGGACAGTCGACTCCCAGGATTCATTTGCCGATAAAAGGTCTTCGAGAGCGTTAAAAGTCTGAATGAAAGTCAATAAGGCAAAACTGTAGAAGGGAACTTGCAGCTCACGAGTGACATGTCATGCTTGGGCGTGTCTGACGAGCCAAAAGGATTGAACATGAAGAAAACAGTTGGAAATAAAGATAACAAAGAAAGGACGGGGTATCCGATACTTAAAAACACTGCAGCTGCCGTGGCGGCTAATG
>Ga0307507_10012419_pt1 | contig 10525 bp, 9 predicted proteins | sample 7_EM_MG_FD_207223 | JGI IMG/M metagenome (GOLD analysis project Ga0307507, IMG submission 207223) | Populus trichocarpa ectomycorrhiza microbial communities from riparian zone in the Pacific Northwest, United States - 7_EM | ecosystem: Host-associated > Plants > Roots > Unclassified | place... | reverse complement strand
GACATCGGCAATCTCCACTGCCTGCGCGCGCGGCCCGCGCCGGGTCATTTCTTCCAGCGTGGCGCGGTCCAGCAGGTCGGAATGCGCGCCGCGCAGCGCCAGGGTCGGGCATTTGACCGCATCGTAAAACGGCCACAGCGACACGTCCTCGGTGACCGCGTCGGCGCTGCCGATGGGCACGGCGATCGCCGGGTCGTAGTGCATTCTGTAGCCGGTCCCCTCCGGCTTGACCGCGATCTGCGCCAGCTGCTTCCATTGCGCTTCGGTCTTCAGGCCGAAGGAAATGCTGACGGCGCGGACATAAGCTTGCGCCTGCTCGAAGGTTTCGAACTTCGGGGCCTTGCCCACGTATTCGGCGATGCGTTGCAACGCGGCCGCCTTCAACACCGGGCCGACATCGTTCAGCACCAGGCGGGTCACCGGCGTTTTCGGCAGCGCGGCCAGGGCCATGCCGACGATGCCGCCCAGCGAGGTGCCGACCCAGTGCACGGTCTCGACGTTCAGGCGCGCGATCAGGGTCACCATATCGGCGGTGTACTGCGGCGGCACATAGTATTTCGGGTCGGCGAGCCAGTCGCTTTTCCCCCGGCCGACCAGGTCCGGACAGACCACGCGGTAGCGGCCGGCCAGGGCGCGCGCCAGGTCGTCGAAGTCGCGGCCGACGCGGGTCAGGCCGTGCACGCACACCAGCACGCGCGGATTGGCGGCGTCGCCCCACTCGGTGTAGGCCATGCGGTGCAGGCCGGCCGGCGAGGCGCATAAGACGGTGTGCTCGCGGAATTCGCTCATGTCTCGGGGTGTTGTGGTTGGGCCGGCCCGGGCTGAAGGCGCTCGCGGGACCGGCCGGAGCGCGTGATTTTACGTCGATCGCGGCCGCTGCGGGTTTACCACATCGCGCCGCGCGCATCGACCGGCCACAACTCGGCCACCCGGCCATTGCGCACGCCCACCAGCCAGTCGTGCAGGTTCACCGTCGGGTCGATGTGGCCGGGGATCAGGCGCAGCTTGGCGCCCAGCGCCGGCAGCGAACCGCCGGCGGCGGCGAACACCACGCCGTGCTCGTCGGAAGCCTTGCGGTATTCCAGCCCGGCGAGCGGGGCGCCGGCGGCGTCCGCATGCACCAGCGGCATGCCGGAGTCCACGCTATGCGTCTTCAGGCCGACGTCGAGCACCGCGTGCCCGGTGGCGCGGCTCATCACGCTGGCGAGAATGAACAGGCTGTGGGCGAAGGGGGCGGTTGTGACGTTGCGCCCGTAGTCCGCATCCATGAAGGCGTAGGAACCCGGCTGCAATTCGTTGTACACCCCGCTGGCGCCTTCCAGTTCGAAGGTGCCGGTGCCGGCGCCGGTGACGATGGCGCAGGGCAGGCCGGCGGCGACGATCAGGTCTTTCGACAACTGCGCCAGCCGGCTGGCCTCGGCAATCGCCGCGGTACGCTCCTCCGGCTGGCGCAAATGCTGCGCGCTGCCGTGGTAGGCCTGCAGGCCCATCAGGCGCAGGGACGGCAGGCCGGCGACGACGCGCGCCAGTTGCAGCGCCGCCTCGCCGGGCACCACGCCGCAGCGCCGCGCGCCGACGTCGATTTCGATATACACGTCGACATTGGCGCCGGCGCGGGTGGCGGCGGCCGACAGCTGATGCGCGATTGCTTCGTTGTCCACGCATACGCCGATGCGCGCCTCGCGCGCCAGCGCCGCCACCCGCGCCAGCTTGGCCGCGCCGACTACCTCGTTGGAGATCAGCACGTCGGTGACGCCGCCGGCCACCATCACCTCGGCCTCGCTGACCTTCTGGCAGCACACGCCGATCGCGCCCAGCGCCAGCTGGCGCCGCGCCAGGGCCGTGCACTTGTGCATCTTGGCGTGCGTGCGCAGGCGCAGGCCGCGCCCGCGGGCGAAGGCCGCCATGCGCGCCAGATTGGCGTCGAGGGCGTCGAGTTCGACGATCAGGGCGGGCGTATCGACTTCTTCGACGGCCATGCCGATGGCGGCCGGTGCGGGCCATTGGGTGTGGGGAGTGTGGGCTGGAATCATGAAATGTCCGGAGAACATAAGGGGCACGGGTAAAATGCGCCTCCCGCTTGAAACTCAAATCATGAGGATTATCCATGACAACAGCAAACCAGGCGGCGATCGATATGCATGGGAATTTGGTTTCCGATGCTGCGCCGCCGCATTCCCGTGCAACACCACCCCCTTCGTATCGCTACTACGACTTCATCATGGCGGCCTTTGTCGCCGTGCTGTTGTGCTCCAACCTGATCGGCCCGGCCAAGGTGGCGCAGATCGGCGGCGTGCAGTTCGGCGCCGCCACCCTGTTCTTTCCGATCTCGTACATTTTCGGCGACATCCTCACCGAGGTCTACGGCTACGCGCGGGCGCGCCGCGTGGTGTGGATGGGCTTGGCCGCGATGCTGTTTGCCAGCGCGATGGCGGCGGTCGTGGTGGCCCTGCCGGCGGCGCCGCAATGGCCGCACCAGGCGGCTTACGCAACGGTGTTCGGCGCCACCTGGCGCGTCGCCGCCGCCTCGCTGGCGGGCTTCTGGGCCGGCGAATTCTGCAACGCCTATGTGCTGGCGCGCCTCAAGGTGAAAACCGCGGGGCGCCACTTGTGGTTGCGCCTGATCGGGTCCACCTTGATCGGCGAAGGCGTCGATACGCTGATTTTTTTCCCGCTCGCGCTGTACGGCATTTTGCCGGACGGATTGTTGGCATCGATCATGCTAACCAACTACGTGTTGAAGTGCGCCTGGGAAATATTGGCCACGCCGCTGACCTACGCGGTGGTGCGTGCGTTGAAGCGGGCGGAGAACCAGGACTTCTACGATCGCAATACAAATTTCAATCCATTTCACCTTCAGGATTAATCCTGTTTTGAAGATTCAAGGGTAGACTTGAGGCAGAGGAAAAATGCGGCGTGACAGAGCCAAATCGTCCGCCGGATTTTTCGCAACGCAGCAAAGAAAAGAGCAAGAGCATGTGCGGCATCGAGACAAATCGGCAATCTGATCATGGCCCGCTGGCGGATGGCATTTGCCGGCGTGGGAGGCAGGGATGAACGCGCCGGCCATGCCTGCTAGCTGGGACGCCTGGGTCAAGCAGAGTTATGAAGCCACTGCTGCTGCGATGCGGCATTGGGTGGAGAAAATGGACACCGACGCGGCCACCCGCGCCAAGCTCGGCTTCGCCGCCGAGCAGTGGATCGCGGCGATGAACCCGGCCAACTTCTTCGCCACCAATCCCGAGGCTCTGCAGCGCGCCATCGCCACCAAGGGCGAGAGCCTGACCGAGGGCCTGAAGCTGATGCTGGCCGACGTCGCCAAGGGGCGCGTCTCCAACACCGACGAGAGCGCTTTCGAGGTGGGCAAGAACATCGCCGTTTCGGCGGGCGCGGTGGTGCTGCGCAACCAGCTGGCCGAACTGATCCAGTACGCGCCGGCCACGCCCAAGGTCGGGGCGCGGCCGATATTGCTGGTGCCGCCCTGCATCAACAAGTTCTACATCCTCGACCTCGGGCCGGAAAGCTCCTTCGTGCGCTTTCTGGTCGAGCAGGGGCACACGGTGTTCATGGTGTCCTGGCGCAACGCCACGCCGGACGAAGACCAGTGCACCTGGGACGATTACCTGCAGCTCGGCGTGGTCGATTGCATCGAAGCGGTGCAAAAGATATGCAAAGCCAAGACGATCAATACGCTGGGCTTTTGCGTCGGCGGCACCATCCTCGCCACCGCGCTGGCGGCGCTGGCCGCGCGCGGCGAAAAGCCGGCCGAGAGCCTGACCCTGATGACCACGCTGCTGGATTTTTCCGACGTCGGCGAGCTCGGCCTGTTCGTCGATCCGGGCTCGGTGGCGTTCCGCGAAAACACCCTGGGCGCCGGCGGCCTGCTGTCCGGGCGTGAACTCGGCACCACCTTCTCCTTCCTGCGCCCGAAAGACCTGGTGTGGAACTACGTCAACAAGGGCTACCTGCAGGGCCAGGCGCCGCCGCCCTTCGATCTGCTCTACTGGAATTCCGACGGCACCAACCTGCCGGGGCCGATGTATTGCTGGTACCTGCGCAATATGTACCTGGAAAACAATCTGCGCCAGCCCGGCAAGGTCGAGTCCCTCGGCGAGAAGGTGGACCTGTCGCTGCTGGACATGCCGGCCTATGTGTTCGCCGCGCGCGAAGACCACATCGTGCCGTGGAAGACGGCGTATGAATCGACCCGCCTGGTCGGCGGCCCGGTGCGTTTCGCGCTCGGCGCCTCCGGGCATATCGCCGGCACCATCAACTCGGCGAAAAAGAACAAGCGCAGCTACTGGCTGGCCAAGCCCGGCGCGCGCAAGCTGCCGGCCTCGGCCGACCGCTGGGTGGAAGCGGCGGTCGAGCATCCCGGCAGCTGGTGGAAGGACTGGATTGAATGGCTGGGTGCGCACGACGGCGGCCAGGTGGCCGCGCGCAAGACCCTGGGCAATGCAAGCTACAAAAAACTTGGCGCCGCGCCGGGCGAGTACGTGAAGGTGCGCATCTGAAGCAGGATTTTTTCCAACATCGGAGACTGACAAAATGAAACGTGTTGCATATGTGACCGGCGGCATGGGCGGCATCGGAACGGCGATTTGCCAGCGCCTGCACAAGGACGGCTTTACGGTGGTCGCCGGCTGTGGCCCGAGCCGTGATTTCGACAAATGGCTGGGCGAGCAAAAGGCGCTGGGCTATACCTTCTACGCCTCGGTGGGCAACGTCGGCGACTGGGACTCCACCGTGGAAGCCTTCGACAAGGTGAAGGCCGAGCACGGCCAGGTCGATGTGCTGGTGAACAACGCCGGCATCACCCGCGACGGCCAGTTCCGCAAGATGAGCAAGGCCGACTGGGACGCGGTGATGAGCACCAATCTCGACAGCCTGTTCAACGTCACCAAGCAGGTGATCGACGGCATGATCGACCGCGGTTTCGGCCGCATCGTCAACATCTCCTCGGTGAATGGGCAGAAGGGGCAGTTCGGGCAGACCAACTACTCCACCGCCAAGGCCGGCATCCACGGCTTCACCATGGCGCTGGCGCTTGAAGTGGCCAACAAGGGCGTCACCGTCAATACGGTGTCGCCGGGTTATGTGGGCACCGACATGGTCCGCGCCATCCGCCCCGACGTGCTGGAAAAAATCGTCGCTTCGGTGCCGGCTAAGCGCCTCGGGCTGCCGGAGGAAATCGCTTCGATGATCGCCTGGATCGCCTGCGACGAAGGCGGCTACGCCACCGGGGCCGACTTCTCGCTCAACGGCGGCCTGCATATGGGCTGATGTGCGATCAATCGCGGCGACGCTTTGTGCCAGGCGCTGCCGCGATATTCTGCGACGCACAACGGGTACCAGGCGCGTTTGCGGCGCCGCACCTGACGCGGCCTCCGAGCGCGTGGCGCCAGTTTTGCGTGTAGAATCCTTTGTCAGTTTTTGCAGCGCGGCAAAGACCGGCGCAAGAAGAATCAACGACTACTCCAACGCCTGCCGTTTTCCCTTCGGGGACGGCGTGCAGCCCATAAAGGTGAGAGACACGCCATGCCCGATACCCGCATGATCAAGAAGTATCCGAACCGCCGCCTCTACGACACCCAGACCAGCACCTACATCACCGTCACCGACGTCAAGCAACTGGTGCTCGACCAGGAAGACTTCAAGGTGGTCGACGCCAAGTCGGGCGACGACCTGACGCGCGCGATTTTGCTGCAGATCATTCTGGAAGAAGAGTCCGGCGGCAAGCCGATTTTTTCCGCCAACGTGCTGTCCAACATCATCCGTTTCTACGGCCACGCGATGCAAGGGATGATGGGTACCTATCTGGAGAAGAACGTGCAGGCTTTTCTGGATATCCAGGAGCGCATGGCCGAGCAGTCGAAGGCGCTATTCACCGCCACCGGCAAGGGCCCGCAGAACGCCGCCGGCAATGCCGACGCCTGGGCCCAGTTCATGAATTTCCAGGGGCCGATGATGCAGGGCATGATGAGCAACTACATCGAGCAGAGCAAGAACATGTTCCTGCAGATGCAGGACCAGTTCCAGAACCAGGCCAAGACGATGTTCACCGGTTTTCCGTTTCCGGGGCAGGAACCGCCGAAGAAGTAGGCGGCCCCGGCAGTATCCGCATGAGAGCGCCCGCGGGCTGCCGATTTTAGGAGAGCGCCCGCGGGCGCTCTTGGCGTTTTATAGAATGTGAAGCATGAGCGACAAGTTAGCCGTATCCCCGCCCGCCGCCGCACCGACGGTGGGTTTTGTTTCCCTCGGCTGCCCCAAGGCCCTGGTCGATTCCGAACAGATCCTGACGCAGCTGCGCGCCGAGGGCTATAGCATCGCGCCCTCGTATCAGGGCGCCGACCTGGTGGTGGTCAACACCTGCGGCTTCATCGACGCCGCGGTGCAGGAGTCGCTCGACGCCATCGGCGAAGCGCTGCAGGAAAACGGCCGCGTGATCGTCACCGGCTGCCTGGGCGCCAAGGGCGACGTGGTCGCCAAGACCCACCCGAAGGTGCTGGCCGTCACCGGCCCGCATGCGGTCACCGAGGTGATGAGCGCGGTGCATACCCACTTGCCGAAACCGCACGATCCCTTCACCGACCTGGTGCCGCCGCAGGGCATCAAGCTGACCCCTAAACACTACGCTTATCTCAAGATCTCCGAAGGCTGCAATCACCGCTGCACCTTTTGCATCATCCCTTCGATGCGCGGCGACCTGGTGAGCCGCGACGTCGGCCTGGTGCTGAAGGAGGCGGAAAACCTGGTCAAGGCCGGCGTCAAGGAACTGCTGGTGATTTCGCAGGACACCAGTGCCTACGGCGTCGACGTCAAATACCGCACCGGCTTTTACAACGGCCGGCCGATCAAGACGCGCATGCACGAGCTGATCACGGCCTTGGGCGAGATGGGCGTGTGGGTGCGCATGCATTACGTCTATCCGTACCCCAGTGTGGACGAGGTGATTCCGCTGATGGCCGAGGGCCGCGTGCTGCCTTACCTCGACGTGCCGTTCCAGCACGCCAGCCCGCGCATCCTGAAACTGATGCAGCGCCCGGCCTCCGGCGAGCGCAACCTCGAGCGCATCGAGGCCTGGCGCAAGATCTGCCCGGACATCACCATCCGCTCCACCTTCATCGCCGGCTTTCCCGGCGAGACCGAGGCCGAGTTCCAGGAACTGCTGGACTTCGTCGAAGCCGCCGAGATCGACCGTGCCGGCTGCTTCGCCTATTCGCCGGTGGAAGGGGCGCGGGCCAATCAGTTGCCCGATGCGCTGCCGGATGACGTACGGGAAGAACGTCAGGCCGAGTTCATGAAGGTGCAGGAGCGCGTCTCGCGCCGGCGCCTGAAGAACAAGGTCGGCAAGACCCTGAAAGTACTGATCGATGAACTCAACCCGGAGGGGGCGGTGGGCCGCTCCGCCGGCGACGCGCCGGATATCGACGGCAGCGTGTTCATCGAGTTGCCGGCGCGCAAGGCCGACCTGGCGAAGCTCAAGGTCGGCGAATTTGTCTCGGTGAAAATCACCGGCAGCGACGCCCATGACTTGTGGGGGCGATTTGCGGCTTGAGCGCGGCGTGAAAAAAGTCCTGGGCGGTGCGCTGCTTGCAGTCTGCGCGCTGGCGATCAACCCGGCGCAGGCCGCCGCGCCCTATGCCAGCGCCGGCGATTGCGGCGGCCTGCCCAAACTCAACCTCAAGACCCCGGCCGGCTGGTGTGTCGGCCTGGTGGCCCAGGGCCTGCGCTTTCCGCGCGGCTTAGGCCTGCTGCCCGGCGGCGATATCGTGGTGGCCGAGATGGGCGGCTGGATGGAAAACCGCGGCCACGTGGCTATTCTCCGCAAGGCCGACGGCTATGCGCGCGAGAACATTTTCGACGGCCTGAACCAGCCGCACGGCGTGGCCATCGGCCCGGACAAGCGCGTCTATGTCGGCGTGGTCGGCGGCGTGATTCGCTTTGACCCGGCTCGGCCGGCGGCAACGCGGGAAGACGTGATCGGCGGCAAGTCCGGCGTGCCCGCGATCCCCGCCATGGGGCTGCACCCCCTCACCAGCCTGGTGTTCGATGCCAAGGGCGAGCTGCTGGTCAGCCTGGGTTCGGAAACCGACCATTGCGACTCCCAGCCGGCCAAGGGCGGCGGCCCGGTCTGCAGCGAAGAAACCGAGGGCCACGCGGTGATCCGCCGCTACCCGATGAAATGGCCGGAAGGGCGCGCCGGCAATTTCACCGTGGAGGCGCAGGGCCTGCGCAATTCCCTGGCGTTCGACATCCACCGCGCCAGCGGCACGCTGTGGCAGGCGGAAAATTCGCGCGACGCCATCAGCAAGGCGGACCCGAAACTCAACGACGCCACCCTGCCGCACGATGAGCTGAACCGCGTCGTCGCCGGCCGCCACTACGGCTGGCCGTACTGCTACGACAACAACATCGCCAGTCCCGAATTCCCCAAGTACGATTGCAAGGGCAAGGCGCTGCCGGTGCTGCTGCTGCCGGCGCACGCCGCGCCGCTGTCGATGGCGATCGACAACGACGCCAAGCTGCCCGCGCCCTTCACCGGCGCCATGCTGCTCACCTATCACGGCTATCGCAAGACCGGGCATCGCCTGGTCGCGCTCAAGCTCGACGCCAAGGGCGAGCCGGCGGGCCAGCCGGTCGACCTGATCGACGGCTGGGAGGCGCAGGCCGGTGACCATCCGATGGGCACGCCGGTGGTGGCGCGCATCGCCGCCGACGGCTCGGTGTTCATCAGCGAAGACCGCAACGGCACGGTGCTGCGGCTGGTCAAGCAGTAGCCGGCCGCTTCAGGGGGGCGGCGCCGCCGCCGGCGGCGGCCGCGGCATGCGCGGCCAGGGATGCGCGGGCCCCTGCATCGCATAGTCGCCGGCGAAATCGGCGCCGCAATTGCCGGTCGTTTCCAGACGCAGGCCATCACCGGGCCAGCGCAGCGTAAAAGCGCAATCGCGGATCGGCTGGCGCGGCAGGCCGACGAAACTCGGCAGCAGGCGCAATGCGCCATCATGAAACGGCACCGAGGGCTGCGGCGCGGCCGCGCCGAGGTCGGGCCGCAAGGTGTTGGACGGCAGGCCCGCCTGCGCCGGCAGCCATTGCAGCTTGCCGATCCGGCCGATGGCGATCAACGCGGGCGCATCGGCCGCTGCCTGCAGGTCGATCTCCACATCCAGCTCCGCGCCGTCGGCCCGCGCATAGCGGCCTTCCAGCGGCAGCAGCGGATGATTCAGCCAGGCGAGATGGCGCCGGTAGTCCTCCGCCAGTTGCGCCATGCCGCGGTCGAAGCGCCCGCGCTGGCGGCGCCAGGTGATGTGGCGGTCGCGCACCTGTTCGTATTGCGCCGGGGTCAGGCTTTTGATCCGCTCGCCGTAGGCGTTCCACACCTGCTCGTCGAGCTGCGAGAGTTCCGGGTCGGCGCAGATCGCGCGATACAGCTTGGTACTCGGGTGGCCGCAGTCGAAACTCGCGGCCCCGGCCGCCGGCGCCAGCAGCAGCGCCCACCAGGCAAGCGCCAGCCCCCGCACGCGTATGGAAGGGATAAGGCGGGGCCGGGGAGGGGAGGCCAAAGGCATGATTGGAAAGAATTATAATTTCACCCGTGTCTTCTTCCCTGAATCGCGCCAACGACGGCGCCCCCGGTGCCGCCGGCTCCGCCGCGTCTTCCAGCGCCAACCTGGCGCTGGGCGCCTGGAGCGAGCTGGGCGCGGCGGCGCGCCAAGTGCGCACCGCGGTGTTCGTGATCGAACAGAACATCCCCGCCGCGGAAGAGTGGGACCAGTGGGACGCGAAGTCCCTGCACGCGGTGGCGCGCGACGCCGCCGGCAGCGCCATCGGCACCGGCCGCCTGCTGCCGCCGGCTTTCGACGGGCAGGCGGGCACCGGGCACATCGGCCGCATGGCGGTGTTGCGCCAGGCGCGCGGCGCCGGCGTCGGCGGTGCCCTGCTGCGCGCGCTGATGCGGGCCGCCCCGGCTTACGGGTTTGCGCAAATCGTGCTGCATGCGCAAAGCCAGGCGGCGAATTTTTATGCGCGTCACGGCTTTGTCGCCGAAGGCGCGGAATTTTTTGAGGTAGGCATTCCCCACGTGTTGATGCGCGCGCCGTTACAGTAGTGCGGTAACGATGCGGTAACGGTGCGGCAATCGCGCGCAAGTAGCGCGCCACGCGGGGCACCGGCGCTGTCGGAAGACGCCGGAGCAACGAGGAGAACAAAGTGAACACGGCAAGCATCACCCCCGCGCGGCGCGATATTCGCGTCATCAGCTTAGTCGGCCTGGCGCACGGCCTGTCGCATTTCTATGCCCTGTCGCTGCCGGTGCTGTTCGTCTTCATCAAGGACGACCTCGGCGTGACCTTCACCGAACTCGGCTTCGTGGTCACCGTGTTCTACGCCACCTCGGGCTTTAGCCAGACCCTGGCCGGCTTCGCCACCGACCGTTTCGGCGGCCCGCGCATGCTGTTCGCCGGCCTCGCCCTGTTCGCCCTGGCCTACCTGCTGATGGGCATGGCGCCGAACTACTGGACCCTGG
>Ga0307507_10012417_pt1 | contig 10526 bp, 12 predicted proteins | sample 7_EM_MG_FD_207223 | JGI IMG/M metagenome (GOLD analysis project Ga0307507, IMG submission 207223) | Populus trichocarpa ectomycorrhiza microbial communities from riparian zone in the Pacific Northwest, United States - 7_EM | ecosystem: Host-associated > Plants > Roots > Unclassified | place... | reverse complement strand
GGCGCGTTAGATCGCCTGAGTGAAGAGACCAAATCTCGTACAGCTTCTAGCCTGAAGGTTGCCGCAAAGTATCTCGCAAATCCAGGTATGTCATATTCCCTTCTATCTTCCCTTCCTGGTCCCCCGCCTCGGGGGGGTGGAACGACAACTATGACTCACGTTGCCGAAACGCGGTTATAGGGCTTATCTCTCTTGGTGGGGGGCTTCCGTCGAGTGATTACTTCCCGTTCGAGCACATTGAGATTAGGGTTCCCACCGTCGGCCAATTCACCGAAGAGGAGACTAAGATCGCTGGACAGAATATTAAGATTGGTAAATATGATGTACTGGAGGGAAATTCTACTTACGATCTTGCGATTGCGCTTAATTATGGGCAGGGAACGGGCTCTGCCCAGTTATTGAGGTTCGTTACGGAGCATACTGAGGTGAGGGCCTTCCTTGAGTTCTTTTCCATGGGAATGCGTAGGGCTGAATGATGGGATGGGATGGGATGGGTAGATCGTTCATAACCCGCCGTATCAGGATTGGCAATGCATTGTCGATGTGGGAAGTACCTCTGCATTGGGCATGCTGTATCGCATGTTCTGTGAGCGTGGGGACTACGTGATTTCGGAGGAGTACACTTTTGTTTCAGCCGTTGAGACCGCTACACCGCTAGGTGTCAAGTTCCTCGGTGTCAAGATTGATGACCAAGGACTTATCCCGGAGGACCTCGACCAGCTGCTAGAGAATTGGGACGAGAAGTTCCGCGGTGGGCGGAAACCGTTCGTATTGTACACCGTCCCGTCAGGCCAGAATCCCACAGGTTCAACCCAAGGCAAAGCACGCCGCGAGGAGATTTACAAAGTCGCTCAAAAGCACGACCTAATTATCATCGAAGATGAGCCCTACTATTTCCTGCAAATGCAGCCCTACACGGGCCCTAATGCGCCCCCAGCCCCGCTCCCAGCAACCCATGAGGAATTCCTCAATTCCCTCGTCCCCTCACTCCTAAGAATGGACGTAGATGGCCGCGTGGTTCGCATGGACTCCTTCTCGAAAGTGATATCCCCAGGAGCCAGAGTCGGTTGGATAACAGCCACATCTCAAATTTGCGAACGCTTCGTCCGTCACTGCGAGGTCTCATCGCAGAATCCCTCAGGTTTCTCGCAGATCATTCTCCACCGCTTGCTAGATGAGCACTGGGGCCACGCCGGCTACCTCGACTGGCTAATCTTCATTCGTAAAGAGTACACCCAACGCCGAGACATCATCCTCCAAGCTTGCGAGAAGTACCTGCCCAAGGAGCTCGCAAGCTGGAATCCACCGGCAGCTGGAATGTTCCACTGGATCAAGATTGCAGTGGAGGAGCATCCGGATTTCGGCAAAAAGGAGGTTGTCGAGATCGAGGATGACATCTTCCGAGCTAGCATTAACGAGTGCGTCCTTATGTCTCCGGGTAGCTGGTTCGCTGCGGATAAGAACGTGAAGCATACCGGGTTATTCTTCAGAGCTACATTTGCGGCTGCGGCGGTTTGTTAACCATTGCTTTTTAGATATAAGTTATCGTGGGGGGAGTTTTTCGCTAATATTGGCGGCCATTAGGGACCGGACATGACCGAGGCGATTCGTAGGTTCTCAATTGCGCTCAAGAAGGTGTTTAAGTGGGAGGAGAGTAGGTAAATAAGTGTGTAGGTGTAATTGAATACCTGTAGCATAACAGGTTGCTATCCCAAAGGGTATCCATTTTTTGGAGCCGGGAAGTGTAGATATTTGTACCCTGACGTTTGTGGTTTTTGGTATGGTCTGCATAACTGCAGTTGGTGCAAAGAATTGAATTAGTTTCCGCATCAAATTTCTGTATACTGAAAGAATCTAGAGTGAGAGCAAATGCTTAGAATGGCCACACCAACTATCATTGACAAGTGCGGTACCGTATGCAACTAACCATCTCACCTACAGGTAGACCACCTCCTGGCAGCTGGTACCTACTGTATCATACTTGCCGCCTAGAGAAACAGCCGCATAAAACACCCACACCCACACACACACCCATCCCACCAAATAGTCTACGGTACCTCGACTCCCGCCTCCATCTCATCTCGATGTCAACCGAACTCGAACGCCACCCCGTGCACCGGTACCAGTGCCAGCAAGGCGTTGAGCGGGAGCGCTCCCCCTCCCTCCCTCCCTTCCCCCCCTCATCGGTGATCTCTCCTGTATGGAAAGGAGGGGGTCCACAAATACAGGACGGGGGCCTACAGTACTCGTACATACCCCACCACCACCACCGTATTAGCCGCGTCAACGAAAGTTTGTCAAAACAGCTGCACAAGCACGATACACAATGGCCCAATAGGCTACCGTACCGTAGCTTACTCATCACCCGGATCATACCCGTACCGCACTATGCATACATACAACCCCTTCCTCTTCCACTCCCTCTTCCTCTTTCATAGTAGAATACAATACAATACAATACACAAAACACAAACCACTCACAAATATGGTTCCTTCCCCTATCTCACCCTATCCCTTACTCACAGCTAACTAACCGGCAGACCGACCTCCCAGCCTTCATAATCGGCACCCTCTGCGCTCTCGGTGGTACCTTCGGTTACGTGTATGAGAACCCCCCTAACCAACCCCCCATCCCCACCATGCTGACAAACAAACGATAGTAAAACCGGCTCCATCCCTTCCATCGCTGCCGGAATAACCGTCGGCGCGTTGTATACGTGCGCAGGACTACGCATTCGTGCAGGACAATCTTACGGGAATGAGATTGCCATTCTGGCTAGTCTAGTTCTGGCTGGGAGTAGTGTGCCCAGGGCTGCGCGGACTGGGAAGGGGTTGCCGATTGTATGTTTCTCTTTCTCTCTTTCTTTCTCTCTTTTTGGTTTGGTTGATCGGGGTGCTGATAAGGGTGGTGGGGGTTAGGGGTTGAGTGTATTGGCGACGTATGGGCTGGTGTATTATGGGATTAAGTTGAAGCAGCAGTATAGTCGTTGAGGGTTACCTTTTGTCTGGGCTCTCGCTGGGTTATCATGAGAAGGTGGCGGCGTGGAAAATCATGATAGGATTGGGACTGCAGATTCAAACTGAAATCAAAAGGGTTCGCACAAAAGTAAATGACAATGGGGGTATCTGGCTTTTGATGGTGGTTTCCCATGTGGCTTAGGCTGCCTAGAAACTAACACACTAACACGACCAATTCTAGCAACCTATTGGCCAAACAAGCATGACAGAAAGAAAGAGGAAGAAAGAGAAGAAAAAAAGCCCATATCCAGTTCATCCACCAAATATAACCCCTCAAATTTCCCTACCCCAACTGTCGACTCCAACCCAATGACGAGAAAGGAAAAGACTGCTACAGAACCCCCCTCCACCGATTCCGATCGAAAAGAGTAGTTGCCTTCAAGTATGTATGTGTTTGAGTGAGATTCTAAACAGGTAGGTGGGTAGGTAGGTGGGGAGGAGTAGAAAAAAAGCGGACGACGAGAAAAGCTTATTCTTCTTCCTTTAGACTGAATCCGCGGAAACGTTTAGCCAACGGTCCATAATTATTATCCCCTCCCCTTCCCCTCCCCGCAGCGCCGCCATTGCTACTACTACCGCTACTTCCTACGTTCGCCCCCCTCGTATTTACAAACGGTGATGGCATTTGTGGTGGTGGTGGTGGAGAGTGTTCAACAAAAGCACGCTTTAAAGGGGCATTCTCACCGCTCTCCCTTAGGATCGTCATCAGTGTCTGCCAACCAGGCGTCTGCAACAACTTGTAGCCGTCGCTCACGTCGTGGCCGACTGCCACTTTTGCTAGGAGCTCTTCCTCGTTCTGGTAGTCATGAGCAATCACTCGGTTGATTGTAGATCGAACCAGCATCAGAGAGAAGAGTGCATACCTTATCGAGAACACCCCATCCTTTGATAAATGCTAGGAGATGGAAGTCGCTAACAACGTCGATGCCGTCGGCTGGTCCGCTTGCACTCTGGGAAGTAATGCCTAATTGTTTCGCCACAGCCCGGTGGTCCTGCGAAATGCCCATAATCTCTCTGTTCTCTATGGGGAACTTCCCTAGTGGTGCTGTGAATATAGGCTTGGTGTCCTTCGGGAAGCCGTGTGTTAATGTGACAAGTAAGTACTCTACAGGGAAACTAGGTTTGGCATTTTCTTTGACGTTGATACCGTACTTATTGATGTGTCTGAAGAAAACTTCGGGAACATATCTTGTTTTCCCATCCTCCTCACGGACCATCATCACAGAGGGATCAGCCGAGGGCTCAACAATATCCGCTCGGACCATCTCCACTGCAGTATTCGAAACCTGATATGCTGCCACATCAATACCATTATCTTCGTTGCCTGAAACAACACAAGTAACAAAACTGGAGCCAAACTGCCCGGTTTCTGACCACTTGCTGGGGTGGGGATGTTCAGCCTGAAGCCTCGCGGCGAAGGCTATCTCGAGCGACGACAAATAGTACGAGTCAATGTGCCGCCTACAAACCACGGTTCCCTGCCCAGTTCCATCATCAAGAAGATCTGAAAAAATGACCCCAATCTTCCGAAGCCCACATAGTGATGCAACCTCAGCCACATCCTTCTCGCCAGCCCAGGGTAACTGAAGTGTAACACCATCCGGCTCACCAATTTGCGGTGGTTCGTATATCGCTTCGACAACAGCTTTAATGCCTAATGGAACCTCCGGGTAAGGTGCTAACCTCCCATAAAGGTATCCTATCCGTTGATCGCCAGTCTGTCTCCAAAAGTCGATAAAGGTGTTGACCAAAGCGGGGTCACTGAACTCGACATGGTCTACCATCCTGAATTCTTGAGGCTGAAGGGTGATTGCGGATGGTTGGCATTTGGAGCAGATGCCGGCAGGCCACGGTTGATGGCCGGAAGGGCAGTTCTTTCGTAGCCTAAAATAAGGCTCCGACAAGGGAGGCATATACGAGGACTTGAGCTCAGGTTTGTTTGTTGAAGTGTTTATCTTTCTTAGGTACGAATGGTAACTGAGATGTTTGATCTTGTTCTCAGCAAGGTAGCCTGGATCGTAAGGTTCCATTGGCATACAGTAGTCACACATCCCTTTAGGACCATGTCTGCACATCTTGTGATCTCGACCTCTGGGTATCTTTCCATCCTTCTTGTCTAGCTCCTCATCAACCTGGTCCTGAATAACAGTTTCCCAAGGATTCGAAACCTTGTCGGGAATCACCGAGTCAGAGGTAGTAGTAGCATATAGGTGAGAAACGTCCTCTGATGGCCGGATAGGCTGTCCGTTAAGCCGTATACTGGATGGTCCGTCAGAGCTTACGGTGGCGCCATTGGGAGCCTGGGGCTCATTCGATTTCTTGTACGAAAGGAACAGCATATCACCGTGGCTAGATCCCATGATAACACAAGAGATTAGCATAGATAACAGAACCCATTTAGAGAGTATCAACCTAAGGCCTAAGTCAGAAATCTTCATTCCGCTTATCTCATTAAGAACCCTGGTCTTTCCATTTGCTGGACGATCCGAAACAATAATCGTATGAGGGTCAACATCCTTAGGTAGATTATCCCGTAACTAGTAGAAGAAGAGTTGTTAGAGAGCTATTCATAATGATAAAAGAACTATCCCTTATAAAGAAAAAGCTTAAGATACCCACCTTAGAAATGAGAAGAGATGTATCATCTGTTGGTTGGACATCTACACGGTAGGAACCGTCAGGCGAGCGAAAGCGTAGAATCATGACGGGTGGGGTTTGTGATTTCAACTGGAAGGCGAAAGGAAGATGAACGGGATGGAAGATGCTATCAGCCCTGCGGGGAAATGGCGGAGATGTCGATGTGGGATGTGAGGTAAGTTTGCGGGTGGGATGGACGAGAGACTCCCAGTCGCTCTCTCTTGGCTGCTTCTTGCGGTTTCCTTAAGGCGCGCATGAGCGTCATACCATACAATTGCCAAGACCTGATTACCAAAGCAGAGGCACCACTTTTTGGTTTCATCACGTGAGGAGGCACAGGTTGCTTAGGTCGCTTTAGAGGACAGATTTGATCTCAGGGACAATTTGTTCGTGAGGGATGTTCTTTCCCATCCTAACAACGCTCCTTCTCGACTCTCGACCCTCTCGACGATTCGCATCCAACTAGATATACTCTCGCAAAGAAAGCCAGTCTCTTCCCTTTTTTCTTCGACCTAGACCTCGCTTTAATCCAACCTTTCACCATATCAAGTTTCTTAAACAACATACCAACGTCATGGTTAAGCTTTCAATAATAGCACCTTTGGTGTACATTGCCGTTCTTGTCGGCACTCTTGCAGTTTTCTCATCTTTATATAGGAAGCGGAAAGCCAGTAAGTTCTATGATCCCTAGCGATGCTTCTCAGAGAATTTTAGCTCACGGCGATCTAGACAAAGCTGCTTCCTTGGAACCTTGGTTTGGCCCGCACTATTCCCGCGATATATACTTGACGCTCTTGCACCAGGAGAACCCCAAAGTCCCTGACAGCATTCTCAAAGCGGCGCTCGTTCGACGAGCAACTGAAGATATCCGCCGCATCGTTACCGTTCGCCAAGCCAAAGGTTCTCTTCAACAACTATTACAAAGGGGTAGTATCGGCGATGACCTATGGACCCGGTTTACTGTTGCTGAAGCCGAAATCGAGGAGGTTTGTCTTTTCGTTACTTCGTAGGGGCTACCTATTGCAGAAGAAGCTGATAGTCCAACAGGAGCTAAAAGATGTTGCCATGGAAGCAAACGGATTTAGTAGTGAATGGGCTGCCAGTATCTTTCAGAGTGCCCATGAGATCCTCCAAGCAACTCGGATTCGAGAACGTGCTGCGGAAGTTGCTGAGCAAGCTGCAGTTGAACGAGCATGGTGGAATGAGAAGAGACAACGTGCTTCGCGCGAGTTACTCGGAGAGAACTCGGATGAGGACGGCGTGTTGGTCGAGTCATCGGGATCTAAAGGCGCAGCAAGACCTAGCACTACAGCTCAGAGGAAGGGGAAGAGCGCCACCTAGTTTATGATGTACGGGTTTAATGGGATAGAAAATAGGGAATCGACAGAAGTGTGTGAGGGGTATTGGCGCATCCATGTTTTCGCACTCTCTATTTGTGCAACGACACTGCAATAAAAGACTCAGAAGGTTCGGTCTCTTCTCTACCTTCAAGGGTCCATTTTGGTGATCAAGGGAGAATGGTCAGGGATTCGGTATATTGTACATTATTTAGTTCTTGTCTGTTGTTTTTTTTAAAACATTTTCAACTTTTCTTTTTTTCCCCTATGAGATTTCTTTTAGGCAAGCAGGGGCTGGTTGGACGAGATATAATGGCCGTATTAAAAGACATGACACGAGACACCTCTGGTGAAGGTGATTCGGGCGATCTTGAGGGGTGTTCTACATAAATGCGAGAGAGCGTAAGGGTATTCGTAGGGCGAGGTGACTATACTAGTACCGGTAGTTACAGAATGTACCAAGTCACTCTTCTCGGCGCAGATACCGTATCATAGCAGCAGTATTTGTCAAATGAACATTTGGATGACGGTGTGAGGCTATATTTTTAGTGGAGGGCAGCTTCCTTTTTCCTTGCGCCCTGGGAATTGGGATCAGATAAGGGTGGAAGGGAATCCATGCATAAAGGTTGAGAGCGTTCCCATCTTACCTGGCAAGACTCCCGGTACCGGTATGTTCTCGTGGTGCATACATAAATTTGATTTTATAGACAAGGGCGGTGTTCCGAAAGCCAAGCAGGCAGGCAGTGTCAGCAGAAGAAGGCACTGAGACTAAGCAAGTCGAGAGTGAGTGGGAGGTTTGCTTGTGCTTTTGGTGTCTCACCCATGAGCCTTTTTGAGCGATTGTTACACTACAGCTGTCCAGCTCTGCTGCCCCAACAAAAAAAACAAGCACCAGCCCTCTTCAGGCTCTCCCTCTCCCTCTCTCCTGCCTCCTTATTAAGCTCCTTTCACCCCCACACCACACCATACCCTCGCAAAGGATTAGGCAATCCACATCCACACACTCTGCTACCCTTTTTTATTAATTATTTTTAATTATTTCTTAACGAGAAGCAACTTTTACGATAATCATACATTCGCTACACTCCTTTTTTAACCTTATTCTAACGTTAGCGAGGAATACCGGTATTCAATAAGACAGACATGTATGCTACATATACCGGTACTTCCTTCTCGACACTCTGCAGAACCCGATTACTCGCTACACCCCTACCACCGAGGAGCATCTCAAAACGATGCTTCCTAACACTCGCATCATCGTCATCGAATAGCACACGCGACATACCTAACCCAAACGCTCCCTCCACCTCTCCTTCCCCTCTAACAACACTCTCTTCAAAGCCTCCAAGCGCAGGAATCTCCTCCCCCCGCCCAGCAACCCTACCCAATCACCTCCGCTCCCAGGCCATCCCATCGAGGCCGCCGAAAGCAGTAGCAGCAACAGTGGCGGCCACAAAACCATTGATAAAGCCCATCCAGTACGGCTTCAAAACCAACTTTTCCCTCTTCGCCAAGCGGCCACCACGAGCTTTCCCCCCACCCTTCAATAGCCCACCACCATCCAGCTTCTCCGATGCTCTCTCGACCCACCATCTCTCCTCTCGAATCCCAACCCCGGAAGGTGCGGCCTTCCTCCGTGGGATAACAAACGGGGACGACGCAATCCTCCACCATCACAGCCACCTGGGTGTAGCCGACGGGGTGGGTGCTTGGAACACCAAAGCCGCCGGCCACGCAGCGTTATGGTCGAGATTGATACTGCATTACTGGTCGTTGGCCCTCGATGCGCAACGTAAATCTTCAGAAGCGGCGGGGGGAGGTAAAATAGACATAGTCTCGGCCCTCCAGCGCAGTTACAACAACACCATCTCCGCCACCACCCGCGAGGGTAAGACAGCCTGGCAGGGGACAACAACAGCCTGTGTATCCAGCCTAGAAGGTAACATCCTCACGGTAGCAAACATCGGAGATTCAAGGGCGTACGTGTACCGCCCGTCCAGCGCTTCCTTCGTCTACAAGTCTACCGAGCAATGGCACTGGTTCGACTGCCCGTACCAACTCGGCACTAACTCCCCCGACACGCCCGCTGCCAACGCCGTCGTCGATAAGGTCGAGCTGGAAGAAGGCGACATTGTCATCCTCGCTACGGACGGACTGCCCGATAATCTCTGGGACACGGAGATTGCGGATATCTGTGCTGCCGCAGGAAAAGGGGTGGGGGGATTGGCTGACAAACTTGTCAATGCGGCCTGGAAAATCGCTATAGACCCCTTTGGTGAAAGCCCTTATATGGAACGAGGCATTGATGAGGGGCTCAGCATGGAGGGGGGCAAGTATGATGATATCAGCGTCGTCACGGCAGTTTTTAAAAAGAAGTAGTAGGGGGGAATACTTGAATCATTTTTCTTTATTTTTTGCTATTAGTTATGGCGCTCTAGCAGGGGGATTTATTATCCGGCGTTCTTTTTTTTTGAATATTCATTTTACCTTACTTGATTAATTGCCTTTGGCATAGGGATCATATTATCATAGATTGGATCTGGGCTTTCTTTCCTTTCCTCCTTTCTTCCTTTTCCCTCTTTATATAATATATATATATATAATACCGGTATTGCCTTACTGTATCGTAGCTTCACTTACGGCGGTTTGCCCACCTCACTCAGAAGGAAATAACTATGATAGATATAAACTACACTACGCTACTATATGATCTCAAATAATCGAACCGTATACTATGTCGTATGTCGTTGGAGTTGCCTCCTCCTCTAGTAAGGTCCAGTGTTTTTTTGTTTTTTTTTCTGCTTGCCGGGGGGGGACCTGAGCAGCTCTTTTTTTGCGGTGGTCCTCGCCCCCTTTTCTAAAGTAGGTAATTTTCAACTACATACTGTACTGTAGCACTTGGTTCGATTACCGGCATCTGAGATTATACGGTATGATATGGTATGATGTAAGAGGTGTGAGAAAGAATAGGATATACGAGTAATACCGTACTCATATCATTACTACGGTATCATACCGGCATTTCTCTCTGCTCACCGTGCCCCACAAACAACTATCCGGTTGTGCAGGAAGCAGGACGAGCACTCACCCCCAAGCGAGGAGCGGTGCCGTTGCCGGTTATCAATCAGTGTATAATAATAAAAAACATATCACACCCCTTCGTGAGCTACAAAACGATTCGAACCCCTATCATAGCTCTTCATCAAGGTAATTTACCACCTAGCAAGTCCTCACCCAGTTTAAGAAATACAAAAAAACCCCCCCCGATAAGCCGGGCTCTTATTAATAATGTATTATATTATCATACTGTACCGGTATTCCTTTCTCAAAAAAAATTATGTAGTCAATTGCCTTTTTTTTTTTTTGGCCGGATGTTTGTATGGTGCTAGTACCGGGTGTGCTTCGAGTAAGTATTTATAGGATGGCGGTGGGGGTTGTGTTATTGTTCCCGCAGCTCATTGCCTTCTCCGCTACCCCGCGCTCGGCCATGTGCACAGGGCCGAGGGAATAAAGACTGGGGAGGTTGGATTTGTA
>Ga0307507_10012414_pt1 | contig 10526 bp, 8 predicted proteins | sample 7_EM_MG_FD_207223 | JGI IMG/M metagenome (GOLD analysis project Ga0307507, IMG submission 207223) | Populus trichocarpa ectomycorrhiza microbial communities from riparian zone in the Pacific Northwest, United States - 7_EM | ecosystem: Host-associated > Plants > Roots > Unclassified | place... | reverse complement strand
GACTGGTGGAACTCATGCCCACCCATCCAAGTCAACATCTTACAAAGCCCTGGAGGCTCAGCGAGCCTCACAAGAGGGATGAAGGGTGCCATGGAAGTACACGTACACGAGATCCCTGCTTTATTCCCTACAATATACCATGTTTCGTATCTATCATTGTCTTGAATTCCCATCACCTTTACCTATTATAACCTGTTTGCAAGCAAGCTGGAATACAAAAGTGAGGTTTTCGACCATCGCAGCCCCCAAAAAATTCTTCTGTGACATCGGGATTCCTCGGTGAGCTGGCATGACCTTGAAACTGCCCCCCAATATTGTGATAGCTTAGAAGGTATTTAAAAAGTTATACTGAATGATAATTTCATGTCAGCTCATGATGGATGATAAACGGACAATAAGGTTGTGAGCCGGTTGTGAGATACCACGGTGAATTGTCAATCTGAGGATGGATCACGATCCCAGATATTGAGTTGTGATTTGACTCACAATATTGGGGTCACATGGTAATGAGGGTGACCAATCGCGATCAATTGCATTAATTATAACCTATTATCATAATCTCCCTGATTTGCTGATGACTAGCGGATCCATTTGTATGGCCTAGGCGAGAACTGGAGTACGTCGAGGGTCTCGAGTGGCAGGGTAAGGCAAAGGACCCAATGCCAATTGTCGGCGCCAAGCGCCACGACGCAAGGGAACGACACATATACTTGGATTTCAGGGTGAGCAGTCGGGGCCATGATGAGGGACATGACCATGACCAATTTTGTGACTAATGATGTAGCCCAAACACATGATGTCCCAATTAACTTATTAAGATATGTATTATGTAATATCCAGAAATTGAAGTCGAGCCCTGTTCAACTGCAGAGAGTAGGCCATTAAATATTATGGTCTATTGGAAATCTCCTAAGAACAATGTAATTGAGAAATACAGGATCATTAGCCATGTAGTAACTGTAATGAACCTCTCGGAGATTCATTCTGTGTCCATTATCTTATCTTTCCGCAATCCCCCTCGTTCGCCTCCCCATCCGTCTCGATCACACTCTTTCCGCGTGTCCAGCCTCTTCAGAAGGTTCCGGAGTTCGATAGTCCACCCCTCCTCTCAGTCGGCCAGTCAGCCAATCTGCGATAGGGCTGACAAATGGCTGTGATCTCACAATAGTCACCATTTGTGCACCCGTCGACACGTTGAGCCGTCGCAGCCTTGCCTGTTGCAATATCAGGGGGATGGATTCAAAACGTGCCCCTAAAAACCTTTCCACCATTATCATTTGCACTCAAAAATGTTAAGGGTTGAACCTCCCCATCCCCCATGAAATTAGGCTCATACTTAATCCACCTGTTGGATAAGTTGACGACGGTAGGATGGCGATGGAGAGTTATACTGTCATCAACTTATCCCCCGAACAGTCACAGGGGTACAATGATATCGGAAAAATTATCCTCTAATTAATACCTAGTGTATCCCGCCTTGTTTGAAATGCCAATATTTTTTTTCTCTCGGCTGGGTGCTTGTCTTAATACCCTGTAGCTTTCTTCTTCTTTCGTTCTTGGTGGTCATCATGCAGTAATGATATTAGTTTAAGTACATAAAAATCAATCAACTCCATTGAGGCTTGGTTAAGATTAGATTAGATAGTTCGAGGCACACATATCTATGTGTCTACATATCCAATCTGTGCTTCATCCTGCGCGTTTGTCCTCACCCTGAGACCCCGAAATTGGTTTTCCACCTAAACATATCTAGCTATATTAGGCTTCGAATTGACCATCAATCCGACAATTAATAAGTCTATGGATCGTCTTCGGATGATCATCAATAGAGTAGTATCTAATAGATCCTCAATGCCTCGACATTGTCAGCATTAATGAGCAGAATCTTTTAGATCCTTGTTGCCTGGATCGTCCCATACAATCAGCAGCAAGAAGTATCATTAATACTGTGTCCTGACTAGAGCTGTCACTCTGCTCATCAACCACAGTGCTTAACTGCTGCTGAAACACATTGCCATCAGACATAACGACTCTGAAGGAGTCTGGTCGATGTTAAAGCACAGACTTAATTGTCTGATCACATTTTCTTTGAATTTGTTGAATATCTTAACCGTTGCTGACATTGTTCTTCACAGAAACCAGAATTATCTCCTCACTGTCAACAATGTCTTCTTCCAAGTCGTTCACCATCCAAACCGACAAGCTTCCACGCTTTGACAGTTGTCACTACAAACATTGGGTTGACGAAATCATGCCCACAATCTCCATGATGGACTTGCAGACAGTTGTCCTAGGCGAACTTCTTCCACTGGCTCCCTCCACTCTCGCTGAACCCGATTTCCCTGTGCCCATTGGCTCTGCCACCGAGCTCACTGCCATCCAGCTTAGCAAATACAGTGCTCAGCTTGCACAATGGAACTCAGCCCGAGACTGGAACACCAAAAAACAGTCTACCTTTGACTCGAAGAATGTACAGGCCATCGGACTTCTCAACACTGCTCTCTCCACTGGACTCTGGGAACAGGTCAAAATGAAGGACGCTACAACAAGTCGAACCACTGCCAAGATCTGGGACTGGCTGAAGACCACCTTCGCCACTGTCCAGTTCGTCGAAGTCTTAGACAACTTCGAGTTCATGAAGACTTTCAAGCTTGACCTCTCCAACCCCATCCCACAGATTGCCAAGTATTGTTTCCATTATAGCCGCCTTCCTATGAAAGGCACTACGCCCACTACTACTACTGCCGGTGCACCTGCGCCCGCCACTGCTCCTACACCTGAGTCGATCGTCAGTCAGTCAATGGCTGCACTGATCCTCATTTCTTCTCTTCCTCTTAATGCAGATCCCACTCAATAGAGAGTTTATCAGACTATGGTACAAGAGTACACCGCTGCTCACCCCGTCGAGAACATGGACCTCGACAGCCTTACTGAATCCATCCGCCACACTTGGGGTGCACATTTCAGGAATGTCCCTGAATCTCAGAGACCCTGCAAGGGGACCTTTTATCTGAAGAAAGGTGACAAAGCCCCTCCGCCCAAGAAACAACATGTGCAAGTCGCACAAAAGACGTCTGTGGTTAAGGACAAAGGTCCAACCCCCTCCTACTCTGGCCAACAGCAAGCAGGTCCTTCCCAATCCAAAGGGAAAGCTCCTGCTACCAAACAGTCTACCCCTGCACCATCTAACAACGACAACAAGAAGAAGAAGAGCCGTCATGCTCCTCGCAAACCCAATGCACGCAATGCCATTGAAGGTGTCTTGGACAACGACTATAGGTTCGAAATCGCGAAACCTACCATTGTCCATCCCAATTCCCTTCTCAATTGCATCGAATCCCACGAGCCCAACTTCACGCTCAAGGATTTCATGCCTCGTGACTCCACTCCTCCTGTTCCTGCAATGAATCATTCTGTTGCATCCTTCAAAGGATCCAGTCTGACCATTCGCACCGCCAAGGAACAAAAACCCTGGAAAGCACCTGGTTCTGCTCCCTACCCCAACTTTCATAAGGCCAAAAGCCTTGCTGATCGTCTTGGAGCAACACCAACCATCCAGACGGTTAAAAACCTGGAAGAAGTCGTCAAGCTTGACGAATGAAGGCGTCAAGATGAGAAAGCGACGAAACATTTTGCAAAGATTCAGAGACAAGCCGAGAAGAAGCGAAAAGAGGGAGAATCCGACAGCGACGGCAAAGGACTGATTCTCCCAGTTGCCGCTATGCACACTGGAGTTAGAACTCCTGAACCAGCCCCCGTCCCGTCTTCATCTGCTCAATATGATTGCAGACCATATGTATACTGCACTCCCTCATCCATTGCTCCTCTTATTTACGAATCGGAACCCCCACGTTCGATCACTCCTAAACCTTACATTAGTGATGTGGTCATGTGGGATGAACCTATGTCGACCGACTGTTGATCACAACATGGATTGGGCATATGTCCCTTCTTTTCCTTTACGTGCAAATATTGTGCTAATTGATCCTTCTACAGCTTCTGAAGCGGTAGATAGCAGAATTGAATGGACATGTATTTGTAAAGTAAAAATTGACTCGAATAAGACTGATCTTTTTACTCCTTGCGCAAAGTGTGAACCACCTAAGGAAAAGATTGAGGATAATGGAACAATCAAATGGATAATTGATTCCGGTGCCTCTATGGCATTTACAAGTATTGTATCAGATTTCTGTGATCTGATCTACTTCAAAGAGAATAAAAGACCTTTGGTTACTACTGCCAATGCAAACGCTGAAATCTTAGGATTTGGCACAGTCTTCATTCAGACAACACAAAGAGGAAATAACAAAATCACTTGGATTAATCCAGTATTTTATCTCCCCAATATGACCGAGAGACTTCTCTCGATGGGACAACTCTTGCATGGCAACTTATGCATCTATGGTGACCAAAACACCTTAAATTGCTGATGCAGAATCGAAGGAGATAGTGCTAGAAGCCAACTCCAGTCTGATCCATCAGAATTTATTTTGGGTCGGCACCCAAATTGTCTCGGGAACCGCGCTAACCGTGTTCAGTACCATACACACTGATGACTATGAAATATGGCATTGACGTCTTGGACACCCATCTGATCAAGTTTTGATTAAATTCAAGACTAAAACTCAGAATTTCCCATCAGATCTCTTTATTCCAGATGAATTGCCTATATGTGAAGGATGCACTAAAGGAAAGATGCGATCACGCTCTTTTCCTGTTAATCATAAACGTGCAGAGAAACCCTTCCAGCACATTCACTCTGATCTCAGAGAATATCCCACCTTATCATATAGCAAATACAAGTACTTTATCTCCTTTCTGGATGATTGTACAAGTATTGCATGGATTATTCTGCTCCGTAAAAAGACAGAAGCCTGCAAAGCTACTGAACAATTCATTGCTATGATTAAGACCCAATACGGTGTGTCTATCATGGAATGGTTCAGCGATAATGGAGGAGAATATGTCGATCAAGATTATATTGACCTCTTGTTAGATCATGGAATAAAAATCTTCAGAAGCATACTGCGTCAACCTCAGATGAATGGTCGCACTGAACAATTCAATCAGACGATGGATACTAAAGCAGAGGCACTGTGCTTTCAAGCCTGCCTACCTGCCTCTTATTGGGAATTTTGTGTTTTACATGGTTTATTCTTGTACAACCGTACTCCGGCACGACGACTTGATTGGGCTACCCCCATAGAGCTAGCCGACAAAGAAAAACCAGATCTATCCAAGATACATGTACTTGGTTGTGGAGCCTACATCTTCATTTCAGAAAAAGCTAGAGCTAACAAGCTCACTCCTAAGTCTGAGTTGATGCTATTCCTCGGCTATAGGTTTGGACATGAATCTAACATGATTTTCATGTGTATGCCTAACAATGTTCTCTTCTATGGTGCAACTGCACTTTTTGATGAAACAATGTTCCCTAAATGCGATACTCGAAAAACCCCTACTGTTATGCACATCCCAGACAAAACAAAAAAGTCTAAAGGAGAAGAAAAATTTCCTGTTGTGAGTTTCGAATATGGATTTGACTCATCGGATGATGATGACGATAACATTCCGTATCAACCCTACTTCCCACCAAACAAGCCGGAAGGTACACAGCCAGTACCTCCAGTGCCACCTCAGCCTCCTACGGGTCCTACAGGTACAGTTCCACCTCCCTTGCCACCACGAACACCCCCTCGAGGTACACCCTTTAGAGGATCAGGTGTGACACACGGTCGAGCATTAGGTAGAGGAAGAGGACATGGTACTCTTGGTCCAGCGCCTGGTGCTGCAGGACCTAGTACTGCTCCAGGGGGAGCTACTACCAAGGATGGACCTTGCCGGTCCCAGAGAACGAGGAATGTTCCGCACCATCCAGGAAATGTATATCCTGAAGGAACCACAGTTGATAAAGACCTCCGAAAGCAGCCCTGGAAAGGGAATTCGGTATTGGCAATGAAATAAAGCTGGGTAGGGAATGAAATTAAAGGCCAGGCAAGGAATGAAATGGCAATGAAATAAGGCTGGGTAGGCAATGAAATTAAAGGCCAGGCAAGGAATGAAATGGCAATGAAATAAGGCTGGGTGGGCAATGAAATAGGTCTGGTCAAGAAATGAAATATGTTTCATAAGATTTGCCTAGAGTTACGTTTATCATTATTACCTTGGGCTGTGTGGATGTAGGTGTGCAGGCAATTGACTGTACTTTATCATAAAAGTGGTAGCTACCACTCGACGAGACTGCAGGCCCAACGACGAGACGGGGGGCCCAATGAGAGACTGCGGGCCTATCGACGAGACAGGGGGTCCAACGACGAGACTGCGGGCGTATCCATGAGACGGGGGCCCAACGATGAGACGGCAGGCACATCCACGAGACGGCGGGCCTATTGATGAGACAGGGGCCCAACGACAAGACTGCGGGCACATCCACGAGGCTGCGGGCCTATCGACAAGACTGCGGGCCTATCGACAAGATGGGGGGCCCAATGACAAGACTAGTGTTTTGAAGTCCAGTCCTAAGACTGGAAAAAGACCACAACAAGACCGGACCAGCAGTCCGGTCTTTTGAGTTTTGAGAATCAAAGACCGGAAAAAGACTGGTCCTTAAAGACCGGTCTTCGGTCTTAGGACCGGTCCGAACCGGTGATTTTGTAGCCCTAATTTACCCCTTCAAAACGTGCCCAAGAACGTAAATTCTGGTCGAGCTTTGGCTGAGAAATAAAAAAAACTACCAAATGGTTCCAAAAAGAGTAGGAAATGTACAATATTAGCATAATATGGTCAATTCATAACGGAATTTTACGTTCTTGGACTCGTTTTAAAGGTAAAAATTACGTTTACATCTTTTACTAACACTTTTGTGTCGAAAAACCGGTCTTGGACCGGTTAAGACCAGTATCCGGTTGCAACCGGTCCAGGACCGCAAAAAACCGATGTGGACCGGTCCCAATCGGTCCAGTCCAGTTTTTTAAGCTGTTAGAAATTCAATGGACCAGTTGCGGTCTCGGTCCTAGCCCAAGATGCCAAAAAAACTGGACCAGACCGGACTTCAAAACACTAGACGAGACTGCGGGCCCATCCACAAGGCGGCGGGCCCAACGACGAGACTGCGGAGACAGCGGGCCCAACGGAGGACCCAACGTGCATTTGGAGAGCCCACTGACGAGCAGAACCACCTGGCTCTGCACGTCTTGCCTCTTTATTACTTTTTTCATTAAAAATTACTTTCATGTACCCTAATCACATAGTAAAGGAGGGGTCCCTTGGAACAAAGAATTTATTTAATACAATTCCGCAGGTAGAACATGAAAATAAGAAAATGTCCTAAGATGATCTATTTTGGAATGTCATCCAATCCCATCCACCTGTTCCTGCCTCCCCAGATGCCTGGAAAACAGTAGAATAGGTGTAATTACATGTTAGCTACTAATAAACCTTTTTTTTACTTGAAAAACTGAGCCCATGAGTCCTAGAACAAAACCAAGCCCAAGCAAGCCCCACTGGCACCGCTTGCCTAATTTGGCTGGCTGGGAATCCTATGACCCATCCTGTTTTGTTCTCCCGCCCTTCCCAACTCCCACTTGGGTGCAAAAACATCCCAGATGGGTATGTGATATATCATTCCTTCCCAAATATAAAATTTCCTGCCCCAAAGTGCCCCCAACATGCCCAATGGTGAGCACAACCACCCGACAACCACATTAGGCATTGTTGATAGTTTTTTACTAGTGCAGCCACCCCCACCCAACAGCCCCAACCATCCCGCCCTGCCATCCGGCACCCTCGGCAAGTCAATTACTGTACCTGCTCACCTAAAGAACCCATTTGTCATCCTAACCAGCCCCGGCACCCATGGCAGCACCCTAATTCTCACCTTTTTTTGGCTGGTGGGGAATTGCCCATATGCATTTATGAAGTATGGTAGGTCAATTGCTAGTATTGATATGTAATAGTGGCCACTACAGGTGATGGCAGGGGTTGGGGTAACCCCTCGGGGTTATGGGTAAGGGTACTGACAGGTTGGGGTACGGGTTGGTGTTCACTGAAATATATAGAATGTATCATATCTCCTCCATTTCTTATCTGTTTTGGACGTTTTTGGAGGTGTTTTGATGGGTAAACCCGTGGGGTTGAAGGGTAAGGGTACCCCAGGGGTAGGGTACAGGTTCCTGGCTCAATACCCGGGGGTTTACCCGTGCCATTGCCTAATCGCAGCCGCTCTTTCAACAAGGTTCAGGATATCGGTGACAGACATCCGAAAATTACTCAAGGATTCCACCATACAAGAGTGGGGTAAAGTTCGTAGAGTTGATAGCGAGGAGGGTGATACCATACAATCCTTCTTGCTCGGAAGGAAGGCATCAGACGCACGTGATGCCACTTTTGTCTGAGTAAGTTGACATCAATTTGCCTCGAGTTTGCATCCTAAATTCCCTTTTCCCTTGTTAGTATGAGATGCTCATTGACAAATACGCAAGCAAGAAAAGGTGCAAACCTGTTTTCGAGGCTGAAACATTTTATGGCCAACTCCAGCATATCTACGTCATAAGATTCTCAGAATCGTGTCAAGACGAACACGTCGAACCTGAGAAACCGATATTCTTAGTAGCAATCCGCAATTGCAAGTTCACAACGGACGATCCCCAGCTAGCAAAGCTTGATATACATCTGTATACTCAAATGGGGACCCTGGACATCATCGATGGCACCAGCGTTCAGGCCCTTGTTGGCTGAGTGCAGTCCCAGGTAAGCGGAGGAGCTTGGGCTATTATAGACCAAAGTGGTGCACTTGCCCATGCTATTTATGAAGAAGAGTTGGATGTAGATGAGTAGATATGGTCATAGGACATAAAATTAACCTTAAACACAATCCAACAAGCCGAATTTATATTGAACATGCTCGGGCTTTGCCAAAGTTGAATTCCAAACTACAATAGGATGATTCATAGTTGGTTTTCTGAGGAACTGAATTTCAATCTATGGTAGGGTGATTCAGGGAGGATGAATTTCATTCTAAAAAATAGGATGAATTAATTCATCCTGTACTCAATCTACGGTACGTTGAAAGTTGAATTTCAACCTACGACAAGTTGAGTTTCAAATTAGGTGGGGTTCACAGTGGATATATCATAGTAGCCGCAATTGCAATTGTGATGCATCTCTAAGTGGCTTAGAGACGTATGATGTATCAGGCTATATGGCTTCCCACCCATGTGGCGCTCGTCCATACTCCACTGAGCAACAAAAGGAAGCTGGGAATGTACCACAAGCTATGGAATAATTCAATTATTATGTTACATTACTGTAATGACAGACTTTGAATACGGCCAAAGGAACCTGCTAATAGTGGTTGAAGCGAAGGCCGGAATAGGACAAATTATAACAAGTAGGAGGGGAATATAGTGTGGAATGGGGTATAAAATTATACTATCATTAAGGTTACATATTACGCATAGGATAGAACGGCCAGAAAACATAGGATAGTAGCAAACGACGCCCTAATGTGCAGTGGCAGGGTGCCAAGCCATTGTGCCATTTTAGGAAGGGGCGCGCAAATGGCATTTCCCGGACATCAACCAATGCCGAGGGTGCCGTGGTGCTGGTGGTGCCGAGAGCAAGCCACGCTACAGCCCAAAGAAGGGGTGGACAGTATCTAATGTGATATATCAGAAGTGACCTGTAATTAGATTGTTTATTGTATCACAGGTTGTAATGTAATTACATACCTATATATCATATTGCCAGATAGGCCTGCTGCTTATGCCTCAGGACACTTGAAGTAAATTGTAAGAAAATCCTCCTCTCTTTCTCCTTCTTTCTTCGATTTTTCGATTTCATTTTCCCCACAAACACCGCTATCAGGCCAAAAAGCGGTCTGTGTTTCCCCCGCAAAAACTTCATTAATTGATTATGTAACACGCAAGGGGGAACCGGGATGTTGTTCCGTGACCCGAGGTAGGGGGGGGGGTCAAGCCCGAAGGGCTTAAATTTTTTTGGGAACTCATGTTTTTGGGGCCATCTGCACCATTATTTGAGCCTTGCTTAGTGATAAAACAATAGTTAAAGGGCTCCCGAGGCCATTCTGGCCAGGTTTGCATTTTCAAATGTCAACATAACATGAGAAATCTCTGAAAACATACCAATATGTTCTCGGAGACCTCCCATCACGGAAAATTACCATTTTAGGCCAAAATATACCTTATTTGGGGGGGGGGGGTAAGGCCAACAGGCCTTAAAAAAATTTACCTACCCCGGGCAATTTTAGTAATCCCGGTTCCCCCTTGGTAACACGTGTCTGGTGGCGTCAATACTTATCCTCAAAATATCCTCTCCCCAATAGAGACCCATACAGGGAAGGTACACAATCTTTTAAATCTCTTCCATTGACCTTCCGGTGCTTAAATGTCTTCGGAAAAAAGATTCAAGAGGGAGTGACCACTTTATTGATTTCTGTGGCTGCGAAGCTTAGTAAGCGACGGGGTTTGATGACAGGCCATGCGCCTCTCCATTTCAAATTACTTACA
>Ga0307507_10012413_pt1 | contig 10527 bp, 5 predicted proteins | sample 7_EM_MG_FD_207223 | JGI IMG/M metagenome (GOLD analysis project Ga0307507, IMG submission 207223) | Populus trichocarpa ectomycorrhiza microbial communities from riparian zone in the Pacific Northwest, United States - 7_EM | ecosystem: Host-associated > Plants > Roots > Unclassified | place... | reverse complement strand
AAAGTTTAAGATCTATTAAATGATATCTATATTTTTCACAAACATTCATATTTTCTATTTGAATTTTCTTATAAAATTTAATTCATAATAAATTTTACATCAAACTCACAAATGCTTGTATTTTTTTAATTATGCCAAGATCATTAAAAGAAAATTAAAGAGAAATCGTTGTCTTTCGTTATCTGGAGATTTGGTATGAGCTATTACTTTACCTTTTTCGCTATTAATGGTTTAAGCCTGTATGGTGTTTGTTATAGGAGTTCTTTGTTCAGGCAAAAATGTTTCTTGAACTGCAACTATCTGCATAATTGCTTGTTGTGTCTTTTATTTTTATTTTATTTTATAATAATCAAGTGTATTAATTAAAAAATAATCATTTAAAAGATAATCTCTGAAAAATTAAATCATATTTAGCGGAAAATGAAATGATTGCATTACAAATTAGAGTAAAACAAAAAAAAAAACATAGAAAAACTAAATTAGTAATGTATATTTGTTCATATTTGAAAACTATTTGTACTACAAATAAGGTTGGTACTATTGTAGCTAAAATTAGATTCACTATACTTTAGCCAAAACAATAGTCCATGCAAGATCAAATAGAAACTGAAATCCTAATTTGACTACACATTATTGAAAACTAGATCATTTTTTTTTAGCCAAACACTCTATGCTATGCCAAAAAAAAAAGATTTCAAGCCTGAAACTGAAATCGACATTTCACTAAAAAAGACTACTAATAAATTAATAAATTCAGAGTCTGAGGGATGCACCAGGTTACTCCCCACCATTATAAGAATTTTTCCCAAAATTACCAAGAACAATTGAATAACAAATGATTTTAAGTCTCTCGCTCGACAGCACAAAATGAAAATCTGTATTGCTCTACTGGTAATAACCAGCGTCTAAGAAGAAAGTCATATGTAGAAAGTTAATTTTGAACGATCACCACATAAATATCTGTATTTTAGATGAATTTATTTTAAGTTATACAATAAATTTAAAATGATTAGACCCTCCAAAAACAAGTTTGTCAATAAAAAAACTACACAATTTGACCGAGTAGTTATCTGTTTGAATCTTCCGATTTGAAAGGTGCATTCCTTCTAGAATAATATATAAACTTTCTGCCGTTCCTACTAAAAAAAGAATAATCCCCGATGCAAATAAAGCTTCCATGTCCATATTCCATTTAACTAATACTGAAATAGACATGAGAATTATAATTTTAAAAGCCTATCTCCCACCCAAAAATCCTCTCAGGAAAGATGTAGTCTTATCATCTCCCACCTTAAATCTGACACAATTTGTAATTGCATCTGATACTATTTTATTATCAAAGAATGGTAATCCATTCGCAAAACTGTCTATGTTGTCTCTGCCTCTGCATAGCTTGCTGCTGCTGTTTTGGTGCAGTACTGTTCCTCTTTTCTCCTCGCTGGATATTTCATCCTTTAGAGCTTTTAAATGGTATCGATCTCCTGGCACCCCTGCTGCTGTTTTGATGCAGTACTATTCCTCTTTTCTCGTTGCTGGATATTTCATCCTTTAGAGCTTTTAAATGGTATCGATCTCCTGGCATATCGGGGGTGGGGGTGGTGTGTGTGGGCCGGGGGGGGGGTATAATTGAGTTTTCACCAAGTTGGTAACCTATAACATATGGATTATGTTGACTAAAGTAATATATTTCACTGTCAAAATGATATGTAGTTAATGTATTTATCATGACTGCTTGATTTACTTGAGCATTGTTGTGCTAGCCTTGGACAGTAAACAAGTCTTCCTCAAGTGAACTTAATGCTCGAATGTGTGTGATTTTAGAGCTTCGTTACTTTATCATTCATCAGCTATATATTGAATGATACATATGTTGAATCATGAATTATTGATTGTTAGTAGTTAGTCGAAACATCTATATACATAGTTAACAGTATCATTCTAAATGATGTGCAACCAAAATTCTGGCCAGTAAGGCTCCATTTTGTACTTTTCTATTTTCTTCAAACAATATAATTAGATCAAATTTGAATCAGATAACCTTAATCGTTTGAAAAAATGTGGAGGCCTACTATACTTGTATACAGTCATTGCATTATATATAGATCAATAAACTCATTATTTGTAGAACCCAGATCATGTCGTGCCATTCCAAGCTCATCTAGCATGAACATTGATGATCTATCTATACATAACAACTGAAGAATTGCATAATTCAAGTAAACATTAAGCTCTGAACAGCTGTGTCTATCAATTAATGAGATATTACTTTCATGTCAGTGGAAAGAATACTATGTTGCTTGTTTATATGATTCAATATTTTAGATTTCTTCATGTTGCACTATAAGCAAGATCCAGATACAAAAGGTCATAAAGTTACTGGTTTCAGTAATCGCATCTAAGTAAGACCTTTTTTGATATGGAATTTAAAATCCATTTCTTCACAGTTCTGCTTCTTTCAATCATACTACTAGTCATGATACTGATCGCTGGAGCCTAATTGCTGAAAGAAATGGAAATCTGGCAAGGTACAAATGAAAATATATTTACCTGGGAGCCATTTGGCCGTGTTAAATTATTAATGCACTTGATGAAATGGTTCTAGAATAGAAGCTCTATGAAGATGCTGGATATATACATGCAGACTTCGAAGAGATGGAATTCTAATCTAGAGTGAGTCGATCGGTGAAAATTGCGGCTGATATTAGCTTTGTACAGAAGTAACAAACGATCTAGAATATTTATCTAGATATGGAGGTAGTAAATCTAGAATGATAGGCAGCTGTTAAACACTTGTGCAAGAGTGCCTTAAGTCGGTGAAACCTGGCTACAAACAGCCCGGGCACCCATTAGTTATAAATAAAAGCTTCTGCCTTGTATACTACAAAGTCGTAGTAACTTGAGTTCTTCTTTCTATCCCACGGTTCTTCAATTTATTTCTCAATCCTTTTTATTCACAACTAAATTAACTAAACACCTAAACCATCACACTACTTTCACCTTAACCCATAAACACTAAAATCTTTCTATTAAATCCCCCAACTACTCCCTAAGATCCTGAAGAGCAACTCTGCTCATTCTACACTATAAAATCCTATCAGGCTGTACCCCATATTGCTTCCTGGAAATTGCAAGATCCCGAAATAAACACCATGTAAAGGCTTTTGGTTACCTGGGAACCACACTTGAGGTTTTCTCTTACCCGTGAACCAATGCTGCTCTCCAAAAAAGCTTTCGTTAGACCACTATAAGCGCCTTTTTCATTCCCAGCAAAAAAATAAATGCTGCCTTGTTCTTTAACTAGCTAGTATATATATATATATAAGATAATAAATAGGTAATGTATCTAATTTAGTGTTTAGTGGCAATTGGTGTTTTGTCAAAATCTCCAGGGATAAATCGTCACCATTTGTAACTCTAAGAAACATCAAAGTCCAAAAATGGACAACATTATTGAACATTGTGTTTAGCCCAGCTATGTAAGTTGAAAGATGTGGGAATTCTATCTTTACAGATGATTCCATTTCACCCCAGATTAGACATAAATATATAGAATAAAAAGCGTCTGAAATATTTACGCATGCATGCTTATTCAACTTTTCCCTGGATTTTTCTCTCTCGGCAACTGCTATTTGTCAACTTCATAACTTTGAAGTGATTTAAATTTTTGTACAAGAGAAAAGCAGGATCTACGTTGCGATTTTGCTGTAAATATTGTCGTCTTCACGAACATAGAAATTATGCTGATAAAAATCCCCCGAAAAATATCATGTATTCTATAGGCTGAACTTTCATGTAGCCTTTGGCTTATTTTCTGATTCTAGCTATACTTGATTTCTGATTCGAGCTATATATAGTTCAACTATGCTGAACTCGTTTAGCACTGTTTAGTAGCCTTTTTGGACAATTATCTCATAGCTGCAGGAAGATTAACAAAATATAGCAAATACAATGAATACTGACACGAAATACACAAACACGTTGCTAACAAAAACGAATGTGAAGACTTACACCTACATCTGTTAAAAAACAATTAGGGGAAGAGGTGGGTAGGGAAGCATGGTGGAAGACTATTCATTACATCATATTACTCTTTCAAGAGAAGAAATCTTATGGACTTGTACTTAGATTATAATACTTTTCATAACACATTTTTATTGTTTATAAAAAGTTCTAGATATTGAATAATCATATCATTGATTTTCTACAAATTAATAACCAAAACCTAAAATAACTAAAATTACTTTGAATGTAGGTTTCAAAATTAATTCTAACACAAAATGCACACACACATTGCTAACAAAAACGAAAGTGAAGACTTACTCATACATCAACCCAATTTGTAGAAATGCTTACTATCTCTGAAAGAAATTATAAAGTTTTTCATTCTCCTTCCACCATTTAGAAAAGGATTCAATGGACATGAGTTCAACTCTCTAAGCAAACCTTGTCGGTTCAACTAACACAAGGTTTTAGACACTTCAATATAAGCGATCATAGTCTCTGGCAAAAATGTGACTGGAGGAGAATTGGTTTCCATTGTCAATTGTGGTGGTGGTCTTGAGAATTGAAATGGGATTTTGCTCATTGGGATTTGGCATGTTCATGAAAGCTGAATTAGGGCTTTCTTCAACATGGGCGTTTAATGTTGTCATGATCATTGTACTTAAGTTTGGTTCTAGGGCATGCGGGGTGGTCATGAAATTTACATTAGGGTTTTGTGCTTGAACATTACCTGATGGTAGCTTCATGTTTGGCAGTGCATTATATTTATACTGGACTCTACCATTTGTCACGTCCCACTTCAGAGGAAACCCTGAAAACTCATCCTTCAAAGTAGCCCCACTTGGAACCTCAATACTCTCAGAAAAATCGAAAATCGAAGATGATCTTGGTGAATTTGTGATCCCAAAAAATTTGTCAATGATGCTGACATGATCCATTTGATGTGGCAGCAAGTGATGATGATTGTTGGATTCTTCTTCTTCATCAACTACCTTCACAGAAGAATTAATTTCTTGGCGTCCAGAAGCCAAATTTTCACCATATTCGAGGGTACTAGAGTACCCAAACTTTTCCAAATTGTCAGGGTTTGCTTGAGAAGACTGACTTGACTTGTTTATGCCTTTGTTCTTCATTTTCTCTCTTGTTCGATCCCTTGCCCTTGCCCTTGCTTTCTCCCTAGATTCTCTATCAACAGGATTAAAAACTGGTTTATGCACTTTTTTGCTCCTTTTCTCTTTAGGTTTGCTCACTAATGAGTCACTCTTTGCCTCCATCACTCTCCTGTCTCCATTAGTGTCAGGTGTCAGCTTGATACCTGATACAACTTCACTCTCAGAAGTGGAAGAAACACTCTTGCCAGCACTAGTACTACTGCATTTTCTCACTTTTGGAACAGTATCTGTGAGCTCCTTGATCGCGGCCTTCGATTTTGTAAAGAGCCACTCGATAGTTTTGCTTGCTTTATCGAAGCCGAGCATGTCTTGGAGATCAAAGAACTTTCTGGCAATTTGAAGTGATAACCTCATCCTTCGGTCTCTCGGCCCTTGAGCAGTATGGATCTTACTATGCCTGTCCTTCTTCCCTGTTCGCCGTTGACGAATTGGCTGCTTTGAAGTATTAACATTACCTTTCATCTTGCTATTATTGAACTTTCTTGTACTTTCATCGTTTGAAGCTACTGGGTTAATCTCCTGAGTCTCAACTGCCAAAACATGAGTATTAGACCCAAAAACTCCCGGCTGCTGCTGCTGCTGCTGTTGTTGTGATAAGAGCTCACCTACCAGCAAATCACCATCATCGAGAAAGAGATCAGGGAAGTGCTGCAAGAACGACGTTGGAGAATAGTCTTCTATTGAGCTAGGGTTTTCTGGGTCAGCTAAAGTGCTTGCTATCATGGTAGGGTTTTCGTATTGAAAGGGATTGAAACTGCTACTTGAAGAAAACATAGCTGAACAGTACTATTTCTTTTGAAGAGCTATTTTTGGAGTGCTTTTAGCGTTTCTAAAATTGGTGCAAGATTGAAGGAAAATTAGCCCAAGGAACCTCTGTTTATGGGTGATAAAACTTTATCTTCATCTCTTTCCGAAATATAGAACAGTAGCGCAATTTGTGATTGTTGCTACGGTACACAGAAATGATACAGATAATAGGAGCTAGCTTTGATAGTGATTAAGTGTACGAAACTGAAGAGCCAGCCCACATTTCATTGGCAACAATTCACGTGGGCACAGGTGTGGTTGCCTGATAGGAACCGTTCTTGTTCTTTCTTTTTCAGAGAAAGATAAAAATAGATTGAAAGGTGAGGAAGTTTTTTGAGGAGCTTATGAGAGTAGCAGAGTAGAGTAGACAATAGACATGGCCACCTCTAGGAAACCTAGCTAGGGAGAGAGAGGGAAGAAGGACAAGTAATGATATCTGTGAAGCAGCAGAGTGAGAGCTAGGCATGTAAAAATGAGCCAAAGTTACTTTTACCACCATGGATGGGCAAAATTTTCTTTTGACTGGGAGACCAAATGTCACTTTCATTTCTCTGACTGTATCTTGTATTATTTAAGAAAAAAAAGACCAAAAACAAGGTACGATTCTTTTGTGATTATTTACCCGAGCTTATCCCAACTATTTTAATTTGTTTCCAAATGTTAATCCACAATTATCTTGATCTTCAATTGTCAAGCGCCTTCCACCTGCCAAAGAATAATCTTGAAATTACTTAGGTTTGTTTAAACAGTATACAAACAAATACCAACCAAGCATCAATCTATATATGTTATGGATCTTTTAACATCATTTGGTTCTATCATATACCAAATTTGTTTCAATATCAGAGAGATTTTAAATCCTATGATACCACTCCCATCCAGATCTCCTCCATCCCTTTTTTGTTTTTCTTCTTTACAAACAACTCAATCACTTCTTCTAACTAAAATCTAATCTATAATGTCTTAAATCATCTTAAACATCATTTTATTACTGATATATCAACGTGTTTTATATATATTATTTTTGTCTAAAAATTATGTTTAAAAGGATTAAAAGTAAGGTGATAACCCGATGTTCCTGGGCTCAACTATGCATTAAGCCCAAACATATACAGGTCTGGCTTGTTAAGCTCGACATCCTATGATCAGCAGCTCACCAAGCCTAAATGGATGTTAAACTGTTGATTTTTCTAAGCTCCTTATTGAGCCAAAAGACTCCGTTTGTCTTTTTTTTCTTGTGACCCTTAACATAAAATATTATGGTCAACGGTAATCATCTCTCTACACATCTAAGTGTATAAAAGTCTTCAAAATAACATTAATTATCCCTCGTTAATGATATATAGGGGATATTTATTCCTTTTTAATGCGTGTCAGAGATATTTTTCTTCGTTAATGCTATCAAGGCAAGATGACACTTCAACCTCTCATCTCTACAAAAAAACAAGATTCAAGAATTATAATGACCCAATGAATCCTTCAATGAAAAGGGGGTTCACAATCTCTATTATTTATTGCATATTTATTTTCAGAGTCTCTCTCTAAAATATCATTGACTTTTCTCTCAAAAAAAATATTTACTTAAGCATCACAAAGTCCTCAAATCCATAAAAAAAAAAACCTTTTAAAGGTATCAGTTGCTAGTCATTGTGGTCAATAAAAATGAATAAGATTATTAGAACCAAGAGATTAGCTGATTATCTAAGACATAAGCCTTACTCCTAAGCTACTTTGATTTTTCAGGACATCATTAATGGCGTAATTTATGGGAACTGATAAAAAAGCCATCAATTATTCTTCCTAATGTGGTTTTTGACACCTCTTATCACTATTAATGACATAATCAAGACACACCTAGAATGAAATGTGTCATGGACTTCCCTACAGCTCCTGGCACAACTACTCTACTAATACATCAACAAATTTTCTATAAAGTTCAACTCCTCATGGAGGTAGTGCCAGTCATTCAAGAGAATTATAAAGCTTAAAGAGCCCGATACAGTAACTTAGAACCAGCCTCTATAATGGTTTTTGGTGGTATTAGTATTAAATTTGTATAACTTTTTAGCACCAGTATACTAGCCAAGAGAAGCATTACGAAGCTACAACATCACTCAACTAGGAGGATCGTGTTCATTCTTATGATCCCGTTAATGGTACCAATAAATGAAGGCCATGCATCATTTTTGTTGTTTTAAGTCAGAATATGATTACTCTTATTATGTTCGGGGATAGGATTTTCTTAATTTAATCAATACATTAAATGTAGGGAAAATCTCAAAAATGTCTTCCAATTATATAGGTAGTCTTAATTTTATCCTAAACAATTTATTATCTCAATCAAGTCTTTCAAGTTTAGGATTTCTCATTTAAACTTTCTATTTATATTTACAAACTGTTTTTTACCAAAGTTTATAAATATATTAAACTAATGAGCAGAGATATTTAGTTTATCATAATAAGATATTAAATATAAGAATGCTTTCAAAGAAAGTCTAGAATTCATACAAGTTTAAATATATAAACATGCAAAAATAAAATGCGTGTCAAACATGTTTACAACACAAATATAATAATAAAATACTAGCATACATACTAAACATATAACTAAACTTACAATTGATATTAATTAATTCAAAGTCCTAATATGTATACTAATAATAAAAATACGTGTGCTTAAATTAAAACAAAAAATAGCACTTGTTGAAGCACTTTAAAGTAAGAATATTTTGTTGTTGTCAATGATAAATCATTTGTTCTTAGAGGCCTTATTGCTCCTCCTTAAAGGTCTAGTTCTAACTTTTCAAGTACAACTTTATAAATATTAGAAAAGTTTTATTTCTTTTTAATGTGAGATAAAATTCTTTATAGAGTTTTAGATTTCTCAAAAACATATCAACAAAGGGTTTAATTTTTAGATCAATTTCTCATTCTCCCATAATTTATTTAAATCATATTGATGCTTTAATTAGTTTAAGAGCATATGTTGAATATTAAATTCTAACAAAATTTTAACTTTAAAAGTGAGTGGACTCTTTTTTTAATTCCATCTTAAATGTGCTCTTTAACCATATTCTTTAAACAAATTTCAAACAATTTATATGTTCTTTTAACGAAGAAACTCTCTTCTTTTTTGGTTGGCGCTCTTAGTTTCTTTCCTATATCATTTTTTAATTAGAGGTCTTTCCAATTCAATATATCTCTATTTAAAAAAAAATTAAGAGTTTAATCTATTAAATGGAGTCTATGATCATGAAAGCTTTAGTAGCTTGTCATACGAGCTGCTCATGTTTATTTATCTGCTCGTGTTTATTTATTTATTTATTGTCAGCTTGTGATAGTAAACCAATCATTGATTTTCAAATGTATGAATATTTTAATAACTAAAGGTATAAATGCTTATATAATTATTTCTTGTTTTATATTTGAAATATAAATAGAACAATTATAGTGATGGATCTTAGAGAATAGAAATAAATGAGAAATTTACTACAACAGAAGTAAATCATATACAAATACTTGAAAAACAAACTATTGGATCATAAAAATATGTGTAATTTAATGTCTTAAGGATGGTCAACTTAATATTCACCATTATGATCATAAATAATTCAATCTTCACATTATTAAAACTGCCTTCACAACGTGGGGTCTTTTCTTACACAATGTAAAGTGAAACGTGCTCCTTTCTTTACGCGTCCTTGATTTTATAAGTCGACCTTGGGTTACTTAAAGCCACCCCAAGCAGCTTGATCAAATAAGTCAAGTACTTGTACTAGAAGGGGAAAAAAAAGCTAAATGTTAGAACTTATTAAATCTAATCCTTCAAGGAAACGGTGAAAGAAAAAAGACAATACTAACATATGCATATAGCATGGTCGACTATTCTATTTCTCGAAAAGAAATGGTTGTGGTCAATTATTCATATATGATTTATATCAGGGTTTCGTGCCTACGGTAATCATTTCGCATGACAGGATCAAATTAATCGAAACGTTGTAGATGGAGAAAGAATCCTTGAAATATTAACTTCTGGAGACATTAATTTTTTTTTTATAAGCAATAGATTGGATTAAAACGTCAAAAAAAGAGGCAAAAAAAAGACAAAAGCAAATATTGTGCAAAATCTAAGAATAAAAAAAATCATCTTGCGAAAAAATAGTTGTTTTAGTCATAGTTAGCAACTCAATTTCATTTGAGTCCCTTTAATCCCAACAAGAGCATAGAAAAAACTCGGCACCAAGTCTTTAGGATTGCGAACAACCCCTCCAATATATACCAACCAATCCAGGTTTGCTAATAAAAGAACCGTCGACATTTCATTTCATGATATGAGATTCAGGGGGAGATCATGAAATGAGAGTTCTGGCACTCTTGTTATTTGACCATGAAACCAAACCATCGGTAAAGATAGCACAATAAAAAAAAAATCAGAGAATAAAGTTTAAAAAATCAATAGCATAATCTGGTTAGAATTAGGAGAAAGATGACATCATAATTAGGTTGCTTATGATTGAAGAGTAATTGATTTTGAAGAAGCCAAATA
>Ga0307507_10012411_pt1 | contig 10527 bp, 12 predicted proteins | sample 7_EM_MG_FD_207223 | JGI IMG/M metagenome (GOLD analysis project Ga0307507, IMG submission 207223) | Populus trichocarpa ectomycorrhiza microbial communities from riparian zone in the Pacific Northwest, United States - 7_EM | ecosystem: Host-associated > Plants > Roots > Unclassified | place... | reverse complement strand
CATAAATATAGTATTATATTGGTGTTTCTTCGTCACCCTCCCACCCACTTCCTTATTAGACTACAATACCACTCATGTATTAGCCATACCTCGAGTGGAAACGCATCGGAATCGGGCGCGCGCCGTGTAGACGAGAAGGGTATAGTCGCCAGTGTCGGGGGTCCGGGTGATCAAACCGAAGGAATCCAGATGACGGGCGAGGTAAGAGAGATAGAGTAGAGACGAGACGAGTTTGTTGTTGAGTCGGGGTTAGGTCAAAAATATGTGACCGCTGTGTGACTACGGTGACGGGGAGGTAACTGTAGTACAGAAGTCGGGCACACTGAGGGGGTAGCGAACACGAAAGACCGTTTAAGACTCTGGTATTCACTGGGGGAACTACTGGGTGCTTACAGGCCTTTATATACTGCAAAGATAGGGCAAAGGGTAACGAGGTATGGGGATAGGTAACTAAGAGATCAAACATGTGAAAGTCTAAGTAGGTAGGAAGAGAGAGATGTCCATAAGGGTATGCGACGCGTAAGCGTTTGAGGGCAGAGGGGACGCGTAAGCGCGAAGGATAGTGTTGAAACGCGAAGGTGAAGGGAACCGAGATTAGATAAGGAGTGTCGAGAGGTCACGGCTGTTACATACTGACTCCTACATCTTTTGCGCATATCATAAGCTCCTCGTTCTGTTCTCCACCCAACGGCCTCAACGAACATGGATCGACTTGGAGCGGTGAGCGTCCACGATCAGTCCTTCCTCCAAAGCCATATTGACGACCCCCTCCACATCTTTGCCGCGTGAATTGCCGCTTCAACTCGCCGCCCACCAAGCGCAATTCGACGCGACAACATCCTCAAGATGACAACGGCTCATTTCCACGACAAGTGCTACTGGCACAAAGATTCTAGTTACACGGATAGTGACGACGACTAGGTGGAGCAATCTTGATTGAAGACGTGGACGTTAGAGACGAGGGCCAACACAGCAACGCCATGACTACCGCTGCGGAATGGTCAGCCAGCGCGAGGAGGGGATGACGATGTGCGGGAAGTGGATTGGCAGGTGGAGGGCAAGTCCTACTTTGACGCTAGGTTAGTCTTCTAACGTTATAGGCGACGGAGAGCAAGTTACGTTCCTCCACAGTTAAACGTCAGCTCCTCGTCAGATCAAGCAACACGCTTCATGTTCTGGACCATGTCTGATGACGACATCATAAGCTTGAACACGCGGCACGAAACAATGATACTGACCTTCATAACACTCAGCAACTGCCAACATAGACAGAGTCTTCACGGGATTCAGGCATCTAGAAACGCAAGCTATTGAAGGTCAGAAACCTTTTCACAGTACTCCCGACACACAGTCATCGAACGTTGACTTTAATGGAGGTAAGTCGACGAAATGACGTGAAGGATGAGGAATTGACGAACATCGGTGAATAGAATCGACGCGGATTGTGGTCAAGAACGACGACGATGACTGCTCTGTCCGAGTTTGTCGTCAGCACCCCGTTTGACTTGATTCCATCGGGAGAGGCGTTTGCTGGTCATAGTTAGGGGAACGAAATAGGAAGCGCTCCTGCAACTTTGAAGATCGGGTGCGTGCCGGTAGTGCCTACAGTCCACCGTCATCGTCACTAAGTCTCCCGCGTAAATAGGTGCCCACGAGATTCAAGGAAGTGACTCAACATGCGGTGGCATCTGTCCAGCCTAAGGTATCAACGCTTCATCTTCGCATGTAAGCTACTCGAAAACCCGCACCAAGACTGTTGTTCCAGAGTCCAGAGATTGAAGTTTCCAACACGGCTGGCTTTGTGCGTTAATGTTGGCTGGCGTACATGGGTCGGTCAGGACACACCTGCTGTTGAGAAAAGGAGTTACGGAGAAGAAGCTAAGGGTGACATCCGAGAGTTGACGGGACATTGAAAGGCAGGGATTGTGAATGGGATGGTCGTAAGCCAATCGCCTTGGAGAAAACTTACCGTTGACTTTACACTCATCCAACCTCTTAAACGCGATACTGCCATCGGGTCCTACGTAGTAGTCACGTTTCACCACCCCTGGTAGTGCCGTGTTGGATGGCGTCAACTTTGGGATGAAAGGGGGTGAAGGTGGGAGGAGGTTTTCGTACGGACGAGGAGATTGCGGCAAACGGTCCGTATTTCCAGCCACGTTTTGTACTACTGCTCACCTTTATAAAATACGCTCAGAGCGATGACCCGTTCCCGCCTGCCTTTATTAATCCACCAGAAGATGTCGGGGGGGTTCAGTAAAAGATGACGCGACAGTGAGTTCCGCTCGTCCTCCTCCAACTGTCAGTTCAGGAAGCTTACCTCCACATTTAGTGCAGAAGGTATGATCATACCTTCGACTCGTTATCCCTATTTCGGGTCCGGTTAAAGAGCTCACCATTCCTCGACTTGCCTTCCCTTCCTGGCGGCAATTCCAACAAATCTGTTCCCTGTGCTGTCCTGGTTGACTTGGAGCCTGGAACGATGGATTCGGTGCGATCAAGACATCTCGATGGTATTTTCCGCACCGACAACTTCACAATCTATCCGCTCTCGCCCTTGCCGTTCCAGCCACCATCTCCTAGCAACAAGCACCCCAACCCCAACAGCACGCTGATCATGGAGGTAAGAGTCTCGTTAACGCACAGCAGGTCAGTCACTCGACGATGTATGCGAAGACGCCCTTACTCAACTCCGCGTAGATGTTCCTTGGATCTTTCGACAGTACTGCTGGACGTTGATGGTGAGTGGACATCCTCCCGGCGATGTTGCGCTATTCTCCCAGACCCCCCCCCCCTCGCGCTCTGTCTTTCTAACAAGTAGGAACCTTTCAAGATGTCCTTGTTCTTCGCGACTGTTACTTCCAGCCTCCAGATCATGGCATCGTGATGCCCACACTGTCTCTACCTCAAACAGCCCTGAAATCCCCGGCCTCAACGAAAACCCGGGTCTATTTCTGGAGGACCGTTCTGGCTTTTGGTTCTCATGCTAGATACACTCATGAACCTATGAACTATTACCGAGGCAAAGGGTACCGTAAGTGGGATATAATTATAGAGGAATTCAAGGGTATCACGGAGAAGGATAGCGTGTTGACGAATCCGTAGGATTTGTTTCATGGGTTCTCGACGAACGATAATCATCCAGGTATGATTCTTGTTTGAACGGATTAAGGCGACCCTTACGTTGAATGGATGTAGATGCACCTCATAGCGTCGTGGTGGGCCCCTCTTCAACTGAAGATATTGTCAAGATCATTAAGATTGCAACCAAGCATCGTGTGCCCGTTACGGAACTACGAGTTTGGAAGCACTACCGTGAGGTATGTTGCTCCATCATCTCTCTCGACTTTTCGCTTATTCAAACTGGTGGCATTCCACTGGCGATATCTGCGTTGATGTGAACAATATGGATTAGATACTCGACATTCACGGTGAGGCCTTGTCTATTCATTGAAGTATCATACGGCGTGACTGAGGGTTGATGCTAGAGGCCGATTCTGACTTGGTATGTCAGCCTGGAGCGGGATGGATGGATATTAACGACACTCTCAAAGAAAAAGGTAATTGATCATACTTATCCTAAGAAACCCTCATCCTTATTGACTGTTTTTAAGGGATACCCCTCTTCTTCCCAGTGCGTTGACTCAGCGAAAATTCCTGCGTGATCCCTCGTTTGTTAATTCAGATTGACCCAGCTCCGAGCGCCACCGTCGGCGGTGTGTTAAGTACAGGGTGCTCTCGGAGATCCCACACCAATTCGCTGATTGCCTACGTAGTAAATGCCGTTCGCTATGGAACAGCTAAAGCCGAACGGCTTTTGAACGCTGTTCGTCTTCTAAGCCTCAACTCACTCGAACGTTTAAGATACTGAGTATGTAAAAAAACCTAGACCGTCGAGCTTCCATCAGGGGAGGCCATAGAGACGCGGCGTAGGTCTAGAAATTCATCCACTGCGTTCGACACAACGAAATTATTCATCGGAGCCGAGGGGACGTTGGGGATCGTCACAGAAGGTATTTTGAAATCAAATCAACGAACTCTTCACTGAGATTTGCTTTCTTAGTTACCATCCGCCTGGTGCCTCTGCTCCCCACCTCCGTTGCTACCGTACAGTTCCCAGACGTGCGCAAAGCAAATGAGGCCGTGTGAGAGGTGATGAACCGCGGAGTTGGCATCCGTAAGTAAACCCTCCCCGCTCATCATTTTTTCACCCACAACGACCACTGCAGAATGCGTGGAACTCGTAGACGACCAATTCATCCGCGAGACCAATAAACTTGGGATGTCAAAGGGCAAATGGCCCGTAAAAGACGGCCTATATTTATTTGATACATTGTTGATGGTCAACTATTCTATACTCACAGTAATACGAAGACCGCCATCCTGTCAAAAATTAAGATTTCCCAAGGACTTCCATGTTAATTCCAGTAAGCAATTGCTATATCCGTAAGGTCTGTGGTGAAGCGGTTCCCTGGAGTGAAAATATTGTACTCGTCCACAATTTCCGCCATTCTGTTTGTACCATAACCAGAGTAGCCATATACTTGAACATTATCTTGCATTACCAGGAACCCTCGAAAGTTGTTGTTTGGACCGGCAATTTGGTCGATTCGCATCATGTAGCGGAGCATTTGCGCCTCTGATTTTGCTTGGTCGTCGTCATTCCGCTTCAACTCGACAACAGTGATAATTCTGTATTCTCTTGGAAGATTTGAGGGGCGGAGGATGACCTTCACAGTTAAGAAGTCCGGCAATAACTTGTTTGTCTCCTGGCCAGCTGGGAAGTGTAAAACTTATTTATTGTAGGTGAGAGTATTTGTGCTACTCACGGACATTCCTGGATCGATGCTCGCCCCCAGTGGAGCCAAGCGAGGTGTTGGAAAGGTCATCATCCATATCTTCAGGATTTATAACCTCGCGCAAGGCCGCTTGGGCAATGCTCATGAATTGCCTCCTCTGGGGAAAAATTGATTCAAGGAAAACACCAATTGGCCCATGAAGCTGACTTTCATAGTGCACGTTGGATTCAATGGTGGTGCGAAGCAGGTAGATAATCCAGGTAGAAATCTGTGCTATATGAGCATTCCTGGTAGGTGGGGTTTCATGTGAGAGTGGATTTGGAAGGGTAGGTGCAGCATCAAGTGTAGCCATTAAGGAGTGATTGTTCTCAACGATGGGAAAGTGAAGCAAGATAATGACTGGTGACTGAAATTTCAGGAAGGCCTTAACTAGAGGTCGAGATCTCAGGGAATTAACATTCAAAACAACGATTGAGCTTCATTGTTCTAACTGCTATATGATTTGAAACCGACCGAGGACAAGGGACTTTGATCGTTGGTGGCCGTCCATCATTGCGCCATTTTTATCATACATCTGGAACCTACACTCACATGGCCACGGCATTTTTATGGACAGAGAAGAATGGGTGTATTGTTCTCTACTATTGTGCAATTGTTAAAAACATTGCGTAGCCAACTCGTAGTGTGGGACAAGCGTGGGAGCGAACCAAAATGTATACAAAGTTTGGTTTTCTGCCAAACCGAAACTCCAACTTGAAACCAAGTTAAAATTCAACGCACCGCTGTTAGGATGCTTCACGAAGTTTCGGCCCCTAACCCACCGTTTAATGCACAATCTCAAACTTCTTACCCGAGCTGTCCGTCTCTGAAGAACCCGCCTCGACACTCGGTCGTGGGAGGTTATGTGATCAACAATGCCACCTGTGTCGCCTGGGGTTCTCGCATCATTATGAGGCCTCTGAATCCTGAAATTCGGAATGATTCCATTGCGGCTTTCTGCGTCATTATGCGGAAGGTTGAAGCAAAGCCCTACCACGCATTCTTCACCATGTTTGGCCCAGAAAGCTACAAGCAATACATGGTTGTGACTCAATCAGCGCCTTTTCGCGGGTGGAAGGGGATGGATCCTAAATTGATACCCAAATTTGAAGAGGGAAAACACGAGGCTGTTGCCAGGGAGCTTCTTGAGGCAGAAGGTGGGCTTACCGCTGTTTATATTCACCTCAGCACTTTTATAACACGGGCTTTGGAGGTGTCACTCGATTTGAATTCAGAACGGAGTTGTATTAGCCCATCCAACCTTCGGAAAACGACGATGGTTGACAAAGGTTTCGTCTTTCGTAGGTTGGAATTGTGCTCGTTCTCTGGAGTCTGCTTTGGGTAGGTGTGTGGGGGGAACATTGCCAGTCTGTTTACAGTATTAGCTATGGTCAAGTGTGGAATGTCCTGCTACATGACATTGGTTTACACACTCAGTCCATTTTCATTCCTCGTCCTGTACAAACCAAATATGTGGTAATGAATACTACAGCTGTTTGCATGCATATGTTCGTAACAAAAAAAAAATCGATCATGTGACCGACGTGTTTGATCGTTGATAACGCCTGGGCCTGCGAGTTCACCTCCTCACCTCTCTCTCTCTCTCCGCTTCACAATGCAAATCTCGGCAGGTGTGAAAGGGACGGAACGGGATGATGGAAGGAGGGGACTCATGTATTGCGTCTCCGCGGAAAATTCATGCCAAGGCAGACGAAACTTAAGATTTAATCCCCATATATCGTGATTTTCAGGACCAGCAGACGTACCTGAGTTCGGGGAATGAATCTGGTAGAGCTTTCTTTGTGTGGCAGTCTCATTCCACCCTGCCGTGCTCATCTGCCTTTGCCTAACGTCCGTGAGAGGCTATTGCGTCTAGACGAACCCGTGAAGTGCAAAACTCAACTCGTCGTAAGAAGCGAGGAGGGGAACCAAAGGGCGCCATTCGCACGAGACCGCCGCAGAAGTTGGTACCATCCTCGACATATATTCTGGTGGTGAAGGGATTTTAGCAGGGTCATCGTCACTCAAAGTGGATGCCTCGTACCTGCTAAACAGCACAAAACATTGACTAGCCTCTCCTCCACGAGCCTACGCCTCCTCAATTCGTGAAAATCTGGTTTCCGTCGTTCATCGTTATGAACACGTTTCTCAAAGGTTTTTTTCAATCTGGGAATGTACTCGAAATGCACGAGTTGATCCCAAAGGGACTGAGGAAAACTGTAAAATGCACAGCAGAATGAACGGCGCTCTAAAAAGAAGTCGATTATGTGGGGCACGTAAGTACCGTAAATGTATGATCTCTCATCTCACTGGAACGGTGGCTGATGGGGCAAATGCGTTGCTCAGGTCAGGGTTTCCAAATGACCTGTGGATCAGGATTACGTCGGTGAGATGTTAGCGGGACAGGGAGAACCGACATGGCCTCACTGACGGAGAGAGACGAGGGTTATAACAAAGGAAGGAGTTGAATGAATTGCAGTAGATACGTACTGCTGCTGCCCACTGTGTTCCCTATGCAACAACCTTTCAAAACCTTTAGCCGCATAAAGGCTTGTACGTCATGCGTGAATGTTTCAATTCCCCGAGTTAGCTTTACCCTCAATGAGCGCTGAGCGCTGAGCAATGACAGTTTGAAAATTGAACACTCACCCGAGCGAGCGTCGAGCTGGACAGCCTGAGTCTCCACTTCCCCTGGGCACAAAGCCAGTATGTAAAGAGAAAATTGAGTGTAAATAGAAGGCACAAAAACTATAGGTAATAGGATAGCAAAGTTAGCGGAGATCATGATAGTGGTCGAGGACAACGTTGATGTCGATCAGATTCATGTTGATTGATGTTTGTGTTCCTCGTCACCTCTGTCCACCATCAACGAAGTACCACACCCATCGACGAGCGGCATCAGCTCGTCAAGCGCAAAGCCATGAAGTAAGTACCTTGTTTTTTTTCAATTCAATGATCATGTTGAGCTCACGTAACCACCCACTTAGCACTGGACTCGGAGCCAACGAATGAATCAGGCCTCAAAGATTGGCGACGCCTTGCTTTGGACAGCTATGGTTGATATGTTCAAGACCTTGAGAATTGAGAGGGATGAACCCAGCGGACCTTCTCAAGGTATGTTTATTGTGATTCCGTCTCAGACATCGCGAACTAAAGCTCAGCACTCAGTCCTTGGAGGCACGGATGCGACGCAAGAACTGTGGAATATCTTTTCCCAGCCTTTCTCAGCTTCTCGGTGTTGTTCTCTGGAATTTAACATAATATTTTAGACACATCACACCAAAGAACCTTTCAGCGACATGCCCCCATTGCTCCTCTCCAAAACCTCGCGTTGTCGATTCGCGCACAGCAGAAAAGACTTCAAACATAAAACCCACTCCGACCCTATCTATTGTGTCACCTTCAACACCTCAAGCGTCCGAGTCGATGGCTCCCACGCCTTCTCCTCCAGCCGCCTCTTCTGCAGCACCAACTTCTTCAACCAAGACCACAAAGTCGAGGACCTCGGCTTAGGAAGAACCCAAAGGGCGTCATTTCCTTTGCCATCGTCTCCAAATACGCTGTCGTCTCATTGAAGGACCTCTCGCCTTCCAACGACTGCGAATGTTGCTGTGCGTCACTGTAGATACAAACGTGTGGGCAAAAGCGCAGTTACCCCATGCTTCCTCGGCGAAACTCAGAGAAAATGCGTATACGATCGTTGAATCGACGACACACTCCCTCGCTTCAAGATAAGAGCAGCATCGGGACATTGCTCGTCAGCATCTCCAACGGCTCCTTCTCCGCTGAGAGTTTGAAGGACACGAACAGGAACGATATGGGATATGTCGACTATGTCGTCCACGAGAAGCTGTACGGCTTCGATGGGGTGGTCCTTGCCAATGTTGTTTCCAACACGAAGGATGTCGAGGGCGGGGGGCACGGAAGCAGCTGAAGACGATCATCACTTTTGATGATAGTACGTTGCTCTGTTTCTGCCATCCTTTCCTCATCTAACCAATTACAGGCGGCACATGGACCTCGCTTCGCTCCCCATCTCAAGACGACGAGGGCAAACACATGCGACCCCGCTGACACCGACCTTTGCTCACTCCATTTCCACTCCGTCACGACCCACACAACTATAACCACATCTTCTTGTCACCAAGCACCTGGTTTTGTCATGGGCGTTGGGTCGATAGGCGAGAGCCTCTTACCATACGAGGAAAGCGACACATTTATCAGCACAGACACCGGCGTTACGTGGCAGATGGCCTGACAAGTACGAGTTTGGCGACAAGGGGAGCATCCTGGTGGAGGTGAACGACGAGGACGGGACGGACAACGTGCGATATTCTCTCGACCTGGGTAAATCATGGTGCGTTCACCTCCCTCGTCTCTGTCTTATCTACCAAATGCTAACTTTCCCAACAGGGTGAAATACGACATTGGCATCAAATTCCGAGCGACATGACCCTCCCCGACTCAACCTCACAAAGGATATCGGACGTGTTGTCATTATCCATCTGGGACGAGGAAACGCAAGTGTGGGGAGGGAGACTTTGGTATGCGCGCGCCTCTAAGATAGACTGTTCAATGGGCCACAAGGTTCATTTCACTCCTTTTACTGTGTGTGGCTTTAGCTAAGCATTATTTTGGTAGCAATGGTACAAACGCCGAAAGCCAGATGCCGATTGCTATGTTGGCAAGAAGTACTTACATCCCGTTGAGCATGAAGATAATTCCCTGTACTGTACAAATACGACCAACCCTTCGCGTCACGCGCTCAGTAAAAACGATTGGTCGGGTCTTGGTCATATGGTAGTCACGCCAGTGCACGACATGACTAAAAGCAGTAAATTTTACAAAATTTTGACTTTAAGTTGACTTCAACAAGTCGTGTCAAGTCGTGTGGTTTCTGTGACTGATTGCCAAATATATGCATGATGCAGTCATGTCATAGTCTTTACTTAGTCTAGTCGCCCTCATCTGAAGGTCGATCGTTAGTCATGTAGTCACGACTTTGTAGTCCTTTTGTAGTCAAACAAAAGTCAGATAATAGTTATGCTATAGTTATGTAGTAGTCTTGTTCCAGTCATGCTCAAGTCGCGTAACTGATATGTGTTAGTCATGTATTTCTCTCAGGTAATAGTCATCTCAGTGTCAAGTGATAGTCATGTAAACGTCAAAATCGTAAATAAGCAAATATACACCCTTGTATTCTAGCTTGAAGCAGTATGAATTCCGGTCTCCTGATCGTAAACACGTAAACCTTGAGCGGCACCTTCGTATGACATCAGGCTTTGGATGTGGATGCCTTCATCGCTCCCTTTCGCCCTTTGCGCTGTCGACAGAACATTAAAACGTTACAATATCACACAAGTAACAAAACCTACTGCTTCGACAATCCGCTTGACGTCCGCAGATGATGGTTTTTCGTGCACACTATCTTCAACAATGATGGTAATCAAATCTAGTGAGAATAGGCAATAAGTACTAAGTAGTAGCACAAATAAAACTACAGGGTGAACTGACCATCTTTTGTGCGTTTGCCGGAGGGTGTATTGATATCGTGGTCATTGATCCATGCCTTCAACTCGTCTTTCTGGAGGGCCTAATAGACAAGTTTATTTGAGAGTTTATACATAGTGAAGAATGAAATAAAACTTACTTGGAGGATTTTTCGTACATCCACGGAAGCGGTTTTGAC
>Ga0307507_10012410_pt1 | contig 10527 bp, 12 predicted proteins | sample 7_EM_MG_FD_207223 | JGI IMG/M metagenome (GOLD analysis project Ga0307507, IMG submission 207223) | Populus trichocarpa ectomycorrhiza microbial communities from riparian zone in the Pacific Northwest, United States - 7_EM | ecosystem: Host-associated > Plants > Roots > Unclassified | place... | reverse complement strand
CGTGGGGTTTTTGTGGTTTTTTGTTTTTTTTTTTGGTTTTTTTTTTTTTGTTGGGGGGGGGGGGGGGTGGGTCTGGGCCGGGCAGATGGCGAGCGGCAAACCCGCTTGTATTCCGCCAAGATTTTGTGGGGTGGTAGCAGTAGGGTAGTGGGAATAATACAGTAGAAAACCAGGCCAGACCGGAAGGGGGGGGGAGGGGACATGCAACGGTGAATATATGTAGAGGGAAGAAATGGAAATAATCAGCAAGCGGCCCGAGAGGGAGAGAGAGAAAGAAAGAGCTGAACACTTCAGCCACAATAAATTTACCCTCCAGATAAGAAAGAGCCAGAATTCCCAAAGGCAGGCGAACTTCCTCAGAATATCATACCGGTACTCCACAGTACTATGATACATCTCCACCATGCTATGATGGTACCATATATCATACCAAGTTCAACCCAATCCCAGTACGAGTGCTATACCGATACCCCAGTTCGAGTCAAATCAAGTCAACTCCCAATTCCCAATTCCCAGTAGAAAAAAAAGTTGGCGGACCACCAAGCGACTCGTGCGACACCCATCCACCCGTCAAAACAGCGGCTACCCACTTACTCTTACCATGCATGCTAGCTATCGTACGGCACGTCCACCTCACCCATCAAAGCAAAGCAACCCTATCTCCGAAAAAAAATCCCCATCACCACCACCACCATCGCCCTTACCATCACCATCCTTTGCCCGAGGACCTTCCTTTAGGAAAAAAAAAAAAAAAAAAAGCGAAAATCACAACCGGGTTCTCTCCCACCTCCCGTCCCTAAAAACCTAATAAATCCAATAAGCCCAATTACGCTGACCAGAAGAAAACCTCGTATAGGTCATGCCACGGCGTGAAGTGCGGCCCCCAATGTGCACAATCTGCAAACGGCTATTATTCTGCCTAATGCAGCCTACTCTACTGCACTGCGAGCGATAAATATCCGAGGTTGCCAAGCATAGCACAGTACATTATGGCATTGTGCAAGTACACGTACAATACAGTACCCGTAGCGAGTGATTTGATATGAAGAGCTCCCGGGAGTGCTGTAGCCCGTCAGCTCCGAAGATTCCCACCCTCAGATTGTCATACCGGTTTTTCCCCGGTTTTCCCCATTTATTTATTTTTGACATAGGAGAGAGATGTGGGGTTGCTACGTAATTATGATAACCGGTTAATTTATTAATTAATCTATTGTGCTACGGCAGTTGCGACCCTTGCTACTTGTGGAAACGTGCCAAACTTGCACGCAATTCTGGGGAAACCTTGTACTTATCATAAGGCTACTGAGTTGAAACTTATCTTTGGTTTTGCTCCTCCTCCGTTTGAGTCGTAGTATTATAGCCATTCCGGTATCATGCGGCGGGATCGCGCTGTGGACGGAGGGTCAGATTGGACTAAGGCGATACGGAAGAAAATGAAATGTGATTGAGGGTGAGGCGTCCGGTAAGGGTGGGACAAAGGTCGAATGGGATCATGGTGTGAAAGCTGTGCAGCTTTTTCGTAAGGGCTTTAATTTTTCAATGCGTCATTGTGTGAGATTGGGCACGAGATCGTGGTAAAAAGCTTCCCCACTATCTAGACTACCTACAATCCGAGACCCCAACAGCCTAATGATGCTTGACCACCCCCGCAGCATTGGCCTGTTCGATAATTCTCTTCTTATAAGCCTTAATATCCCCCGGAAAGCTCTCCACACTCCCACTATCACACACCCACAAGTGAGTGCACACGCTACCGAGCATAGTAACATCGTGCGAGACCATGAGCACGCCTCCACGGAAATTCTTCAGCGCGTCGGAGAGTGCGTCCATGGCTTCTACGTCCAAGTGATTGGAAGGCTCGTCGAGGACGAGGATGTGCGGGTTGGTCAGAGAGAGGCAGGCAAACGCCACACGAGACTTTTGACCTCCGGAGAGGAGGGCCATCTTTTGGAGGCCTGTTGTCCCGGTTATGCCGAAGGCACCAAGATGGCGGCGGTACTCTTCATCGGTTCTGCCTGGAAACATTTTTGCGCAGAAGGCTACTGCGCTGGAGTTCAGGTCGAGGGCATCGACGTGGTGCTGGGCGAAGAAGCCAATTCGGAGGCGGGGATTTTGGGTAATGCTAGAGACATCGTTAGGCCTTTTTTTCCTACTCAAAATTAGGGTGTATAGGGGCCCTACAGCCCGCTTGATGGGGCGAGCTGCCCAATGAGCAGTTTCAAAACGGTAGTTTTACCGGCACCCTACTTTTAGGTTAGTATATTTCTACGACCACAAATTGATTTCCAAAGACTTACATTAGGCCCCACAATACCAATCCGCGAATCTAATTGAACATCTAGATCTACCTTCTCAACGATCGGCTTCCCAGGTGTATATGAAAACGATACATTCTGCATTTGAATGATAGGGGGGCTCAACTTCTCCACGTCTGGGAACTTGAACACAACGCTATACTCGTCCTCGGGGGCCTCTAAAACTGGCAGCTTTTCCAACTTCTTGATCCTGCTCTGGGCTTCACTACTCTTGGCAGCATTATATCGGAATTTATCGATAAAGGTCTGCAGGTGCTTCCTATACGCCATCTGGTTCTCATACTCCCTCTTCGCTGTCTTCCGTCGCTCTTCCTTGGTCGCATAGAACGAGTCAAAGTTACCACCCTTGTAGTAATCAAGACGTTCAGAGTGCTGGTGGATGATATCAGTGGCAACCTCGTTCAGGAAAGCCCTGTCGTGGGACACGACCAGGATAGTGGAGGGATAATCCTGCAAATATTCGGACAAGAAAGTGATCGACGGAACGTCCAACATGTTCGACGGTTCGTCCAGAAGCAGAAGATCCGGCTTGCAGAAAAGGGCACGGGCCAACGCCAACCTCATCCTCCAACCTCCGGAGAAGGTTCTGGTAGGGTCCTGCTGTCGCTCCGCCGAAAACCCTAACCCCGCCAAAATGGACGCAGCCCTAGGCTCCGCCTTATCGGATTCAATCTCGGCGAGTTTGGCGTGGACTTCTGATAGAAGCGAGTCCAGTTCGTCGCGCTCTTCATTTGGGAATCCCTGGCTCGCGGTGACGGTGATTGGGTCGGGTTTGCTCTCGAGCACCTTTAGTTCCTTCGTGATACGGTCTTGCTCTGCGAGAAGATGTTTTCGCCACACGTCGGCGTCGAGCACGGCTTGTAAGGCCGGAGTATCATCACCCATGATCTTTCAAAGAAAAAGAAAAACAAAACCAAAGTCAACACGCCAAACCCTTGAACAATGACTTTTGATACGAACTGACCTCTTGTTCTACGTGCAAAATAGTTATATGTGTGGGGACAGCCACTTCACGCCTCGACAGCGCTCTAAGCAACGTAGATTTACCAATACCATTCTGTCCAACAAGACCATATCGCCTTCCATAAGCTAAAGTAAGTGTAGTATCTGACAAAATTCTCTTCCCACCAATTTGCACGTCCACATTATCAATCTTGATGTCCTTGCTCTTGCCCTGTGCGCTCTGCCCGAGCTGGAGCGGATTGACAGCCATGTAGAAGTCATCGTAGGACTGCTGTTCGTCGGTAGTAATTAATTTTGATGCCTCATAAGTCACGTTCTTCATGACTTTCTTATCCTGCTTCGCCTTGATCTTTCGTTCCGCCTTCTCGAGCTTCTTCTTGTCGACCTTACTCTCGACTTTTCTTGTTCCCACTGCGTCGATATCGACACCGCCACCTACTAAACCCATAGTAGAGGAAATGTTCTTCTGGGAAGCCATGTGGATTGTTTGGTCAAGCTTTTTGGCTCGGCCAGAAAAGGCTTTTCTGTTCTCGCCGTGGGCAGCATTGAGCTGGGTGACGAGCTTATCTATTAAGGCTGTGACAGAAGCCTCGGAAACCGATGGCGGCGCGGCGTCAAGAAGTATGGAGGTTACAGCACTAATGGCTTCAGCGAATTCGATGTCCGCCTCGGGGGAGGTAGACGTAGAGGCATGGGTGAGAAATCCAACCGAGTAATCGGTGATAGTTGGATCAATGGACGGAAGGACAGCAGTAATTTCTGCCTCCATTTTAGCGGTAGAGAAAATACAGGGCCGGGTGAGTGGTTTTGTGGAATTTTGGTGGGGGGAAGTGGGGTCGACATCGAGGGCGGGGGGCGTTGCGGGTGGTTAGTTATCGATAAAGGTCAAGTCCTGGATCACGTGACGCCCTCTGATATCTATCCCAGGGATACCATACGGTAGTTTACAAGACATCTTATATAAGAAGTATAGTTGATAATATCGGTAGTGACAGAGACCCGCGAAGCCAATAGCAGTTTGGTTCAGTGAAGGAATTCCTTCTGAGAATCTCAGCCATCCAGACTAGGACTGGCTCTTTCACAAGTGACAGCTCGGGATATGTTCCGACCCCTCAGTCTCAACCCAGTGCTCCCCCTTTTTATTTCCCAATCCAAATGCATGCCTTGCTAGGTGTGAAAGAATTCTAAGTAGCTCCGCTCTTCCCATATTATGCGGCCAAGCGAAGGAAAAAACCACCATACAATCTGTAAAAATACAACACTCCTAGTAACTCCGGGCCCAGGTCGAATTATCTATCCAAGTCTTGCATCCTTCTTCGAACTAATCATTCAAACCTCGCATGCCCTCTACCTTCAGGGTTTACAATACCCAATGCTTCTCCGGTACTTCCTAACCACTCCTTAGCTCCCCCGAAAACCATTTTTGCCATCCCCGTCCCTGCTCCCTTCTTCTTACTATCAGAACTACTACCCATTGTGGCGGAAGTGCTAGGCAGCACATTGTCCCCAGCACTCAAGGATACAAACAGAGAGAATGGTACAAGCCAGACGCAGATACCAAAGAAAGCACTAATCTCCGTGAACGTAGGGAAGCGGCTGGTGAAACTAGGGTCGGTCGATGATGAGTAGTCGTAAAGGCTTCTGCTCGGGCCATTGGGGTGCTGGTTGAAGGGATGATCCGATGGTAGGACTGGGTTAGAAAAATGATTGAACCAGAGGAAATGGTTCCCAATCACGAGACCTATAAGCTGTTAGTTTTATGGTAGATCTGGGGCGGGCAAGGGATAATACAGCAAGATAGAATGAAGACACCATCCGTAAGTTTGACTACAAGCAAAAGGGGAGAAGTTAGGTTCCGATAGCCAACCAAGAGTACATGATCAGCAATATTCTACATACCCATCGGGAATGTCCTTGTAACATTCATCAAGTACACACCATGACTGGCTGCAGAAAAGAGCGTCAACATGATGGGGAACCCATCAAATATAATCAATAGAATATGAGCTGCTATTATAACTTGAATAAGCCGTATTAATAGCTTCTGTGAGATGACAGTGTGTTCCTCTACCAGCTCTGAGAGATAGTAGAGCCCGGAAGCTGATGTCGATGTCAGTACAGATGCCGGCATTGTGAACAGCGAGTGGCGGAGATGATTACCGATGGCCAGCGTCAGGAACGAAAAGCCAAATACGACACCGGTGTAGCCTAATAACGGAAGAATCCACATAACGAGCGAAGCTTAGGAATAATGATGGTTGCGAATGTAAAAAGGATAGGCGCAAGCAGATGATGAGCAGCGAACTATCGCAGGTGTAGTTCCGAGAGAGTCTGTGCGAGGCGGTCGATTAGGCAGGACTTGGAGGAGACGTGTCTGAAGTGAAGTGAACAGTTGGTCTGTATTAGTACTGGTAAACTATGGGTGAGAAGCTTGCATTTGAATCTCGATTCATGATAGCGGAGGGAGGCGGAATACGCCATTAAATGTGTTGCGACCGACACGTGAAATCCTCGAGGGAAGCTTGGCGATTGTTAAGGACCGAGATGGATGCGGCTTAAAAAGGAGTTTCAATGCTACTATATCTACCGGTGCTCGAGTAGATTGCAGCACAGTAGATACCGTACAAAGAAAGCATCGTCACAATCTCACAACTAGCATATCCATGCCTTATAGACCTTTTCACACCAAACCTACCCTTTCCAGGTAATGACCCCCGCCTTCTGATGAAATCTAGGCGAAAGTTGTGGGACTCGAGAAGCTGTTCTTCCTCCGTAGACGCACACATATCTCTCCCCTATCAGCTACAGGTACGGGCGCTCGTGCGTAAAACCTGCCCAGGCACACCAGCTACTGCGCGACTGGCATGTCCTCGATCCTCCCTCTCCTTCCGGCCCGGAAAACTGTGCTTGGAGCTGGATTCTATTTCAGCTGGATCTACGAACATATATTACATCCCCGCGGCCTCCACACGCATCACCCCACCATAAATACGACCACCACCGCTTTATCACGTATGAGTTGATACCCTGTTAAACCTCCGCGCGCTAACAATCTGCTTCTTCGTCTTTTGTCCTCGGACCGGGAGTCCCTATTTTCCAACAATTCATTAGCCAAATTTCTCATCAATCCCAGAAGCCAAATGCCTTATACCTGAGCGTGCCGCTTTCCTCTGTACGTCCCAATATCCTTTAGTCGCATTATATTATCCCCTATCTTCCTCTTTAACTCTGTGTCTATAACCATTTTCGTCATTTCCGATGATATTGCCGTGACCTTCGGCTGTGTCAATTGGGATATTCTGGCAGTTTTGTGAATCGAGAACTTTGCGCAGATTCGGTCGGCGACATTGTGGCCAATGCCAAAAAATGATCTCAGGGCTTTCTATCGAACGTTAGCAACAAGACCCAACTAAGCATGGAGAAAAGCGGCGAACATGAACGAGTTGGTTCTCAGCAATCTGGACTCCGTAAAGATTCACCATATTATAGGTTCAATCGGAGGAAATTGTTTATGGTCGGTCTGATCTTTCTTTGGCGGGACAAATTTCGAACCCAGAAGCATTTATACCACTTCCAGAAACCCAATGGTTACCCTGACGTCACGTGCCCACCGTTGAGAACACCTAAATGTTAGCTGGGAAGGCCAGGAACAGGATTTTGGGGCCTCGTCACGACCCAAATCTCTTTCTACTCCAGCTCTTGTAGGGCCTCCATCTGGTGCAACCGGCCTTACGATGTCCGAATGAACTCTCTCCGTGATCCGTTCAGCTTGCGCAACAAATCCCCGCTTCAAATTCTACGTTCACCCCTATTACAAACCATCCAAACAGAAGTCCAGAAGGCCGCGAGCCCAGCTATCGACTCGGCAGTTGAAACATTCGAATCGATGTCGTTTTCTATTCCGAAGAACGTCCCTTCATTCACGAGCCCTGATCGCGATTTTGAAGATGTGGGTTGGGCAGCTGCAAAATCCGGTGTATCACCTCGCGCACCGAAACGACCGGTGTCTATCGGAAATATCGCAGAGGGAGCTGTTGGTGGCCTATTCGGAGCCAATCGGGATCTACCATTATACAAGGACAAACCTTATTACCAAAGATCGGGACGAAATCAGAGAAAGATGTATCGACGAAAACGATTTTTACTGGGTTTCATAGCCGTGTTTGGACTGTTCTATTGGTTTGGGTATTTCTCTGGTACTGGCACAAGCATCTTGCCGACTAAGAAGAAAGCCAAGGAAATTGTAGACTGGGAGGATAGGAAGGAGAAAGTTAAGGAAGCCTTTATGTTGAGTTGGAATGCTTATGAAAAGCACGCTTGGGGTAATACCAATACCCTTCCCCGGCCATCTTTTATGATTTACCTATCTCCACGCAAAAAGGCAATAAACTGCCTCTCTGCTTGAGTTTCTACATCACACCCAGCGTACAGATGAGTGAACCAGTCTAACGGAGATTAGGCAACGATCAATTCCTTCCCGTCACCAAAACCGGACGTCAGATGATCCCTAAAGGCATGGGCTGGATTATCGTCGACGCACTGGACACTATGATGATAATGAACTTGACGAAGCCATTGGAAAAGGCTCAGCATTGGGTGGAACACTCGCTCACTTTTGATCAGGACAGCGAAGTGAACACGTTTGAGACCACTATTCGAATGCTGGGTGGTCTGTTATCCGCACACTACCTCTCCCAAGATCTGAAGCTCGTTCCTGTGAAGAAGGGTGCCGAAGATATGTACCTCAATAAAGCCACAGATCTTGCAGACAGGTTGCTGGGTGCCTATGATTCTCCCTCAGGGGTCCCTTTCGCGAGCGTTAACTTGAAGTCCAGTGAGGGAGTGCCTTCACACGCAGACGGGGGCGCATCATCCACAGCGGAAGCTGCAACGCTACAGCTAGAGATGAAATATCTCTCAAAGCTGATCGGTGAAACCGTATACTGGAAAAAGGCAGAGAAGGTCATCGAGGTTCTTGATAATAACGGAGCCAAGGACGGCCTTGTCCCGATCTTTGTTTATGCTGATACCGGAAACTTTCGTGGAAACGAAATCAGATTAGGGTCGCGAGGTGATAGTTATTATGGTATGCGCCCCCTCGCCTAGACACTCCGCCAGTGCTGACGAACATCCCAGAGTACCTAATCAAGCAATATCTCCAGACCAAAAATCAGGAGCCTGTCTACCTGGACATGTACAACGCTGCTATGTCAGGTGTTAAGAAACATCTCATCGCCAAATCCCATCCATCACATCTTACATTTATCGCCGAACTTCCAAGTGGCATTGGCGGTGATCTATCCCCCAAAATGGATCACTTAGTTTGCTTCATGCCAGGCCTTTTTGCTCTCGGTGCAACTGAAGGTCTTACGGTCGAAGAGGCCCGCAAAGCAGAAAAGGGGGTAAAGTGGGGCGTCCGACAAGAGGAGGACCTCAAACTCGCTCGTGAACTCATGCGCACCTGCTATGAGATGTACAACGTCACAGCTACAGGGCTTGCTCCGGAGATCGCATGGTTTAATCTAAAGCATGGCAAGAGCGACGATGGAGAATTAATTGAAGAGGATCCAAGCAAAGACATCATTGTCAAACCCCGTGATGCGCATAACCTTCAGAGGCCGGAGACGGTTGAGAGTTTATTCGTCATGTGGAGGATTACAGGCGATGAGATCTATCGTGAGTGGGGATGGAAAATCTTTGAGGCCTTTCTTGAGCACACTGCCGTCGGCAAAGGTGCAAAAGATGGCTTTACCAGTCTTGATAATGTCAATGAGGTACCGCCTACACAACGGGATAACATGGAGAGCTTCTGGCTAGTAGGTCACCCTCGCTTCATCCAATCATAAGTCAATCCGCTGACCCTTCAGGCTGAAACCCTGAAATATCTCTACCTACTCTTCTCCCCGAACGATCTCCTCCCTCTTGACGAGGTAGTCTTCAACACGGAAGCTCATCCATTCCCCAAATTCGAGATGGGCCGTCTCTTTGAAACGGGCTGGAAACGCCTGCCAAGGGACAAGGAGGGGGAAATCATTAAGGAGGAGCCAAAGGAGGAAAAACCGGAAAATCAGAAGAAGCAAAAAAAGGAATAAGAAATAAAAATGATTTTGCACAGCTAATCTGACTTCGTGTGAATATTCAAAAATGCCGACGGGGGGGGGCGTAATTTGTAGGGGAGGTGTAATCGATTAGTTTATTATATCATCATGTACTATCATGCATTTCCTGTTAGAGCCTTTTGGACATAATAATTGGACGAGATGGTTTGATGGTGATGATTGCGGATGTTGAAACTATGACGGAGGAGCTTTATTACCTGCCCTGTTGGAGAGGTGTCGAATAGAACGCCATACATATATACAGAGAAATAGCGGCATGGCTCAGCAATGCAAAAATAAACCAAATTGTGGTGATAAGCACCGCAAGCAGACGGGGAAGAAGGTGCCGATAACAGCGTCGAGTAGGCGCTCAATTGGTCAATCGATCACCTCCAGGAGATAACGAACACCGACCCGGAGCAAGAGACAATACACTCCAAGACGCGCTTACGCAAGTAGGACCATACATACTTCAACAAAGCCCAATGCCAGGCCTGCCTGTGCCGAGTGACATACCATGACCCGCTCCAAACGAAGGCTACCCGCAAGCAAGTACAGTATCAGAATGTAGAATCCGACCCCCCCTCCCTCCCCCACCTCGGAATCAAGCTCCTACCGAGTGTTGCGCAATGAGTGTTCTCCTTCCTCTTTTTCCATTGATTGATAGTGCTGGGCTTGCCCTATGATATAGTATTATGCATTGTGGACGGCATGTATATTCCTCTTTCCTTCTCTTGTGATACTTACTACCTTATATAGCTGTGCTGTGTCCTTGGTTATATTATGTGTATTTGTAGTCTCTTTTTTTTCTCCTCGTTTCTTTCTTTCTTTGTTTGGTGATGGCTATTGCTTACTTGCTTACTCACTTGCTTACTCAAGCTATTATAGTTTGTCCGCCCGCCCGTCTGTCCGTCTGGCGCTGATGTGAGTCGGATAGGGATGTACCGTACCGAATGTTCGCTCGCTTGGCTGGCTGGTTGGCCGTGTGCTTCGTGCTAATACAGTGCTATGGGAAGAATGCTAATGTGTCGGGTGCCACGTCCTCGTCGTTATCGTTAGATAGACGTGAAATAGATATCCACTAGTAACAATATCAGCTAAACATATACAGTACAGCACCAATCACTACAGTATACTGCCTTACGGGCGGT
>Ga0307507_10012409_pt1 | contig 10529 bp, 14 predicted proteins | sample 7_EM_MG_FD_207223 | JGI IMG/M metagenome (GOLD analysis project Ga0307507, IMG submission 207223) | Populus trichocarpa ectomycorrhiza microbial communities from riparian zone in the Pacific Northwest, United States - 7_EM | ecosystem: Host-associated > Plants > Roots > Unclassified | place... | reverse complement strand
TACCTTCCTTCCCCCCCGAGACAGACGACTTCATGACATTAGATGTCTCCACCCCCTAAGGCTGCTTCTGCACAAATTTCCACCGCTTCACCATTGGCAACGCCTAGGCGAGACCCCTCCCTCCGTTCCCTCACTCAGTTTCCCCCGAGTCTTCGCTTCTCGACCTAGACCACCCATACCTAGTTGCAGGTGACATCAACATTAATAACGCAGCATCCGACCCTTCGAGGCTTCTCTCCTCGCGAGAAGAGAACGAGTCCGCCCCCTACTTTGATCGAGCCTCAGACCTGGGCTTCACCCTCCTTAACACCCCGGGGGTCTATACTCAGTTCCCCTTTTTGGGGGCCCATAGACCTAGCTCTATCGACCTTGCCTTCACTAACCCAGATATGTTTTCCGCATTTCACTCTTGGGACGCATCGTCCCTCCCCGCGACAGGATCGGATCACGCCCGCATCATAATCACCTTATGCCCCCCCGCCCCCTACAACAGCAGGCCCAGACCAGGCTGGCAGGATGCTGACTGGCCAGGCCTGACGGATTGACTTAAAAGTTGGCTCGTCCCTCCCTCCCCCAAGACCCCCTCCTCCAACCAACTCGACCAATGGTTCTCCTCGGCTCTCTTCACGCTCACAGTGGTGATTGAAAACACCGCGCCTCGATCACGCCCTTCCCCACGATCTAAAGCTTGGTGGACCGCACTCCTAACCACTCTCAGGAAGGAATTCACGAAAGCCTCCCGCAGGGCCAAAAAGACCCCAGACCCCCGACTTCTACAGCATAGCAAGACAGTCTAAGCTCGGCTACTTCAAGGCCATCAAAAGAGCAAAGGCCTCCTATTGGGCTGACTTTCTTGCAAAAACCTCTCCACACAACATCTGGACGGCCAAACAGCTGGTCGCACCAAGAAAGACCCCCAGGTTTCCCTCCCTCGCCGACGCCTCGAACCCAGTCGCAATCAACAAGGCGCTTCTGGACCACTTCTTCCCCCCAAAGGACCCTCTGCCTGGCAGGGGCTGCCTGAGGAAAAACCCCACTGCCTCTCCCCCTTACTAAGGAAGAGATCAAACTCGCCCTCTCCAAGTCCTCCCCCTCCTCGGCCCCAGGCCCTGACGCTATTCCCTACTCCGTATGGAAAAAGGTAAGCCTCGTCAACCGGACGATCCTACTCGATCTCCTCTTCCCCCTGGTAGACTTCGGATACCACCCTCCCTCCCTCAAAACCGCAAACGGGGTGGTCCTGGACAAACCTGGCAAGGCCTCCTATGACTCCCCCGCCTTCTTCCGCATCATTGTCCTCCTCAAAACCATCTCGAAGATCGTTGAACGAATAATGATGGTCAGACTATCCGCTATCGCTAGGTCGAAAGGCCTCCTCCACCCCAACCAATGTGGCTCTTTGCCTGGACTCAGCTCCTCCGAGGCCTGCCTCACCCTGATGCACGAAGTAAAGACTCTCCAGAGACCCAGACTGGAAGTCTCCACCCTATTCCTAGACATCAAGGCCGGCTTCGACAATGTCAACGCCTCCACCCTGAGGGCCAGACTCTTGGCCTCCCAGGTCCCCTCTGACATGGTCGACTGGGTGTCCTCATTTCTTTCAGAAAGGACTTGCACCTTAGTGTTCCAAAGCTCCCCCAACATTCCCTCCCTGGTTTCGGTGGGTACCCTACAGGGGTCCCCCATCTCCCCCCTTCTCTTCCTACTCTATGTCGCCCCCTTGCATATGTCCATACCCAGAGGCCTTATGGTCTCTTACGTGGATGACTTCTCGATCACTGTGGCCTCTCCCTCCTATAGAGGCAACATACGCCGGCTACAAACTCTCGTCTCCACCATAGCAGCAAAAGGCCGGGACATTGGCGTGTCCTTCTCGGTCCCCAAAACTGAACTCCTCCACTGGCGAACCCCGAGCCAGAGGAGACCCCCCTCGCATGCCCCGATCGAACTGGAAGGCCACCTCTTCCGACCCTCCAAAGTGGTTACATGGCTGGGATACTGGTTCACCCCCTTCTTCAATACGGCCCACTACTACAGGCACAGGCTCTCGCTAGCCCAGGCAATCTTCTCCTTCGTCAAGCGCCTCGCCTCCCCAGGGGCCGGTGTCAGACCGTTCCTCTGCCATCGCGTCGCCAATGGCCTCCTCCTACCCATACTCACCTACGGAGCTGACCTCCTCACCCCAAACTACGCAGTGCTCAGAGGCATGAACAGCTTCTGGCACAGGGTTCAAAGATGGACCACAAACAACTTCTTCTCCACCCCCACCTCAATCCTTTCCTGCGAGGCCTGCCTCCCCCCCATTTTCTCCTACTGCATATACAAGAGGGGCCTTGCCGCCCTCAGAGTCGCCTGCGCCCCCCCTAACGCCAACCCGGCCTCGGCCAGACTCCCATAATCCTTCCCCTCCCTCTCCTCCTTCCGAGCCGAGAATGCCTCCAGGCACCTCACAACAGGCCTCTCCTCCGTGTACCTCCCCCTTAGCTGGCACACAAAGGTCCCCTCTCCGCCGATAAGGAAGCACCTTCCCGTTGACGCACTGGCACACCTCACCCTGCCCCTGCAAGAAGGCCTTACGCGCCTTCCCCTTATACTACACGCCCCCCCGCCACCCGGAACGAACATCCCCCCACCAGAACTCATGAGAAAAACCTACGAGGCCCTCCGGTCCCGTGCTAGGAACATGCTCATCCAAGACTGGGTCACTGACAACCCCGCGCCCCCATACTAGGAATACCCCCCCTCCCTTTCCCCACACCCCTTTATGGGGCTGGGTAAGTTTGTGGCGGGAAGAATCCATCAAATGCGGTCGGCAAAGAGTTACCTGGCCGCCCACCCCTTATGGTCCGACGAGGACCCAGACCCAACCTGTCCACGGTGCGAGACCGGACCAGAGTCCTTCCAGCACACTATCCTTACCTACCCTGCCTGCAAACGGGTCCGAGACCTCCTGCTGAAAGATATCTCCTCCCTGGCGCATGACGCGACAACATGGTCCGACCTCCTCCTCATACGAGCACTAGGCGAGTACATCACAGACACGAAAACCAGCTTCCCCTCGGACATGCTCCCTGACCGTTACTCCACGCTTTCTGCCCCCCCTTCCCCAGACTAGAAGAATGGTTCCCCCGCGGAGGTTTTGTTGGCCTTTCGTTTTGTGGAGACTGGATGTTTTGTCTTCCTTCGTATAACTTTCCTTGCAAAAAGGGCCTAGAACGAGAAGTAGTTTTAGCGTTGTAACATTCTTATATTTTGTTTCTGTAGGGAACGATAGGCAGATGGTTTTGGCCTAAGTACTTTCAGTAAAATGTGGAGGACTAGGAAGAATGGTTTCTTTTGTTGTTTGTTTTGATTTATAGGTTTTGTTCTTTCCATAGCTAGCGCGGTACCTAGCTTCTTGTACCTAGAAACAATGAACGCAAGAAATAAAAAAATAAAAAATAAAAAAAGGCATGGGATTTGGGTTCTTCACGCAACCATCTAAGTTCTTTCATACACGATACTTTCAATCAAACAAAATCTGTATACTTCCAGGAACCAAGACCCGACGGTCTTATATGAGCCTAACGATTGACGTTGCCGGATAGCAGTCAACGGACTTAGCTATCGCAAGCGCTATCGGGAAAAGAGGAAGTGATCGTTAGAAGACTATCGGCTACCTGCTGCAAGTATCACGCGGGAAGGAGAGGATTGTAACATTTGGTTGCGTCAACCAGCAGCACCGAACAAGCAGACAAAACAGAGACGAACAACGAAAACGACAGCAACCCCCTAGCGGAAAATCTCGATCTTTCATCACTAGGAGAAAGACTCGAAAGGGCCTTAACAGAAGACAGGGCAGCGAGTCCTACAACACCAGAGCCACCATCACCAATTGGATCAGAAGAAACAGAAGAACCAGGAAGAAAACGAGGAAACATGATGGCGGCTACAGTAGAACAAGGAGGAGCTACATCCTCGGAAACAACCCCGATCCTAAGGCCGGAACAAATGAGGCAACTCATCACATCCTTAGGTGGAGGGACCAGGAAACTCAAAGCCAAGGAACCGGAGGTTTACCGAGGCGAACGACCCAAACTACGAGGATAGCTAACCCAACTCATAGTATACTACAGAACAGTAGGATGGCAGAACGGCCACGATGAGGAAAAAATCCTCTGTGCAACCAGCCTCCTAAGGGATGACGCTGGGACCTGGACCACACCTTACCCAGAAGAACGAATCACCCCAGCATGGGAGAATTGGGCAGGGTTCAAAGCAGAATTACAAAGAAAATTTGGCGTAATTGACGCCAAGGGGGGAGCAAGGATCAGACTGAAGAACATGAAACAAGGCAAACGATCAGTCACTGAATACTGGAACGAATGGCGCCTTGTGGCTAGCGAAGCCGAGTTGGACAACTCAACAGGAGGAGAATTACTTCTAGGAGGAATAATCGCACAATTGCAGAACGCCTGGGGAGCTAGCAGCGAAGAATACCAGGACCTCGGAACCCTAGCCTTATGGGCAATCAGGAAGGAGAGCAAGTTGGCAACGGTCAGGCATATCGCAGAATCTCCATCAACAAAAAGCCTCCAACGAGAAACCATCACACCACGAAACCCGAATGGGACATATTGACACTCCAATAATGGCAATCAGAAATACGGCGACCCTATGGAACTGGACGCGACTCGGAAACGACCGAGATTCAACATCCTAAGGGAAGAATCCCAAAGGAGGATACGAGAACAACTATGCCTCAAGTGCGCACAACGAGGACAGTTGGCCAGGAGTTGCCCGAAAAAAGACGGACCCAAACCATTCAACGCACAAGCCAGGAGTTAGCAACCTGCTAAGAAAACCGCCCCTTGGGAAACCAGACCAAAGATTAAGGAAATCAAGGTCGAACAGGAACCCCAAGAGTCGGGAAACGACAACTGTCCCCACTTTGAGATTGTCTGGGGGACCGACGCGAACGAAACCCATCATCATGGAAAACTACTACGCGGCAGTCAACTACCCACATACACTCGAAAACGACAATGACCACATTAGGGTCAATATACAACTACACGGCGGAAAAGAGTCTGTCACTATAAACGCCATGATTGACTCAGGAGCAACAGAAGACCTCATCAACAGAGAAGTCTGCAACAAACACAGGATCAAGATGATGAAAGCAAAAAACCCCAGGGAGATTTAGCTTGCGGACGGAAAACCGACCGCTATGGGCTCCGTTACCCATATGACAAAAGTACCTATTCACCTTAGTAGCCATACGGAATTGGCAACCTTCCAAGTGGCAAATCTCCAAAACCATGAGGTCATCCTCGGGATGCCATGGTTAAGAAAACACAACCCAACGATCGATTGGAACGACAAAAGGATCATATTCAACAGTGAACGATGTACGACCTGGTGTCTCAAAGGTTCACCCATTGCCTTTGCGATACCCGAAGAAAAAGACCTGGAAGAGAATCTCATCACCAGATTCCCCAAGATCCAGGCCAAGGATGGCCCGACGGCCAATAACCTGAGCGTCACAGTTAAGAAGCTATCCACTGAGGCCTGGGTGCCTAGAATGGGAACAGCAAGAGCGGCAGGACACTACTTGTACGCAATCAAAGGAATCGACGTTCCTGCCAGAGGACAAGCAATTGTTGGGACAGTGATAGCTATTGGATTACCTGACAACACCTATGGACGAATTGCACCACAAAGCAGTCTAGCAGTTAAACACCGACTACAGAGGAGAAGTGAAGGTGGTCCTAGCCAATCTAGGAGACCAACCATACCGAGTGGAAAAAGGAGACCGGATCGCACAACTGATTATCGAAAAAATTGACCATAGAGAACTACAAGAAGTAACTCAGTTGGACGATACCGAGAGAGGGGATCAAGGATTCGAGAGCTCCAACACCACCATGGACCAAAGGGTCAAGGGCCAGAAGGCAAAACCAAAAGTGGAAATCAACGAGATATCGGCAGGAGCTTTCGGACAGTTCTACGGAAGAGTAAAAACAACAAGCATCCTAAGATGGGACGAAGTCGACAACGAAATTCGGCTGGAAGCTATCAACATCAGCACAGAGCTGGCGATAAAGAACAAAAAAAACAACAAGGACCAAGATGTCTGGGACACGGTCCCACGAGAATATCATCACCTGTTAGATGTATTTGAAAAAGGAGCAAAAACGACAGTACCACCCCACCGACCAGGTATTGATCTGGGAATCGACCTGGAAGAAGGAAAAACACTACCCATCAAGAAGATATACGCCCTCGGTTACCACCAACTGGAAGAGCTCTATCGATACATCAAACAAAACAAGGACTGCGGATGGATTCGAAGGGTGAAGTCCGGAAGGGCTTCACCAATCATGTTTGTCAAGAAAAAAGACGGCAAACTCAGACTATATGCCGATTACCGAGCCCTCAACGAAGTTACCAGGAAGGATCGAGATCCACTACCGCTCTTTAGCGAAGCCCTAGACAGATTAGGGGGAGCCAAATACTTTACCAAGTTGGATATCAAGGACGCCTACCACAACATTCGAATCAGAGAAGGAGACGAATGGAAGACAACCTTTTCAACTAAACTGGGAACCTACGAATATCTAGTCAGGCCATTTGGACTATGCAACGCACCAGCGGCGTTCCAACAATGGATCAATAAAGTCCTTATGGAACATATCGACATGAGTTGCATAGTCTATCTGGATGACGTGCTGATATATTCAAATACCCTACAACAACACCGAAAAGACGTCAGCAATATCCTCGAAAAGCAATAGCAAAATCAGTGATGAAGGTCAAATCATCCAAGTGCGAATTCCACCAAAGCAAGACAGAATACCTAGGATTCATCATTGGACAAGCAGGGGTCAAGACAGACCCATTCAAGACACAACCCATATGGGACTGGACAACACCCAAGACAATCAAAGAAATCCAATGGTTCCTAGGATTCTGCAACTTCTACCAACGAGTTATAGAAGGATTCAGCAGGACAGCCAAACCACTATAGGCAAAGACAAAAAAGGAATGCATTGGCAACTGGGAATGGGAAGACAAAGAACAGCAAGCTTTCGACAAATTAAGGACAAAACTCACTACGGCCCCAGTACTAGTCTACTGCGACCCCCTCGCACCAACCAAAATTGAAACAGACGCCTCGAAATACGTCTGCTCCGGTATACTGTCACAATAATGCCAGGACGGAAAATGGAGACCATTGGCGTACCGATCCAAGACAATGTCGGACGCCGAATGCAACTACGACATACACGATAAGGAACTACTGGCAATAGTGCAGGCATTCCACGAATGGAAAAGATACACAAGAGGAAATCCGAGACCGATACGGGTCCTCACAGACCACAAAAACTTAGTGACATTCATGACAACGAAGGAACTAAACGAACGACAAGCACGATGGATACAAGAATTAAGTCAATACAACTTCAAAATCGAATACCGACCAGGAAAGGAGGGAGGAGAGTCAGACGCCCTCACAAGAAGACAAGGAGAGCCACCCACGGCAGGAGATAAGAGGCTCACTGGAAATGTCGGAATCTTATTGCCCAAAGAACAATACTGGGATATCCCAGAAACTGCAGAAATCAAACTTGACGTATTGGAAACAACGGAATTCCAAGACAAGGACGAGGGAGAGATACAAAAGGCAAGCAACGTCGACAACGAGATCCAAGACATCAGGAGAAACTTGGACGAAAGAAGAAAAGAAATGAAGGGAACAGCGCTGGGGCTATGCCAATGGAAGGACGGCCTCTCATGGTATCAAGGAAAGATTTGGATACCAAAGAAGGAAGAGATACGAACCACTCTTATCACTAAACACCACGAACTCCAACAAGCGGGACATGGCGGAACGGCAAAAATTACCGAACTAATGGGCCGACGATACTATTGGCCGAAGACAAGAGAGGATATTTAAAGATTTATAAAGGATTGCGACACATGTCAAAGCACCAAAGTGGTCCGACAGGCACCCTACCGATTGCTGCAGTCAAACGAAGCCCCCGGTCGACCCTAGAAATCAATAGCTATGGACTTCATTACGGACCTGCCCAAATCAGAAAGATATGACACCATACTGGTGGTCGTCGATCGGCTGACCAAAATTAACCATTTGATTCCATGCTCAAAGGACCTGGACGCACGGCAGTTGGCCAATCTCTTTATGAAGGAGATAGTCAGGCTACATGGACTACGACATGATATCATCACCGACAGAGGGACCCTATTCACCTCGGACCTCTGGATAGAAACTACGGGGAAATTAGGAATCGAACAAAGACTCAGCACGGCATTCCACCCAGAAACAGACGGACAGACCGAAAGGACCAATGCCATATTGGAACAATATCCACGGGCATACATCAACTACCAAGAGGACAATTGGTGTGGTTACCCACCACTACCAGAATTTGCATACAACAACGGATATCAGGAGACCATCAAGAACACACCCTTCTTTGCAAATTACCGAATCAACCCCCAATACTAGATGATCGGTCATCTGATACAAGGAAAACAAACGAAATCAGAAGAAATGACTCAATTACCTGAGTCATTAACAAACGAGATGGTGGCCGCACAATTACGACAAAAAGAATACTACGATCTAGAGGGGAAACCCTATCCGAACCGACAATCAGGAGACATAGTGTGATTGTTGCCACCCAACATCAAGCCCACAAGGCCATCAAAGAAACTGGACTACAAGAAAATCGGACCATATAAAATCTTGGCAAAGATTAGGACAATCGCATATAAGCTAGCCTTACCACCCTCAATGGCCATACACAACACATTCAAAATCTCCCTCCTTGAACCTTACCAAGACAACCAATTCCCCTCACGGATCAAAGAACCCCCTCCTCCTATTCAGATAGAGGGAGAAGACGAATACGAACTCGACGAAATCATCCACTCTGGACTCTACTACAAGAGGCTTCAATATCGAGCTAAGTGGAAAGACTACTCTCCAGAACACAATAAAGTCTGTTACCCTGCGGAAAACTTCAATAAGGCGGAACACACAGTCCAACGATTCCACCGGCGCTACCCAGGAAAGCCCGGAGTGGATACACGTCACGATCAACAGATCGTCTTCCGCACCTCCCCCCATCGTCAAACAAGAACGACACTCGCGCAGCCGAGAAAGCGAGGCGCAGCTCGTCCCCCGCAATGCTACGCCCACTAGCCCAGAATACTCGGGCTCACCAAAAAGACATGTGGCGCACGCCTCCATGAACTGGACGGACTGCACGGACGATGGATAACCAATCCATCTCGGCGAAAAAAAATAGTGAGGCTGGTACACACAATTCACCAGAAGATTGAGAAAACCAAGAGTCGCCCTAGTCCACGACTGGCGACAAGAGAGGGAAGCGAACCCAGGAGAAGACTGGGTCCCACAACAACCTCGTCGGGGGAGAGCCAGAAAGGCTCACCCCGAAATCACGGGCTGGGAGCATTGTCGAAACGACAATTGCTACGAACACCGATGGGAAAAGGTAGACGCCGGCTATTACCCCCGACAAGTGGGAGAAAAAGGGACACTGTCAAAGAATTATAGATGAGAAGCCAAGAACAGAAGAGCCTTGAGGACAAGGCAGGAAGGAGAGGGGTGCGAAAAAAGCGGTTGTTCCGCACGTGGAAACTCTGGAAAAAACTTTCTCCGACCTCCGAAGCCAACTTGATTGCGCGGCGCGAACCCTCGTCGGAAAAAAGAAGGACCTCGAACGACTCGATAAGGAGAAGGAGAAACTCCAACAAGCCTACAATCGATGCAAACAGAGGATGCGCCAAATCGGGGGTCTGCTGTGGAAGGAAGGAGTTTAGCGTGGTGGAACCGATGCAAGAGGGGGAAGAGAGCTAATGTCACAAAAGGTGACTAAGCAAGGCAGACTCTCCCATGACTAATAGTTATTAGTCATCGGTTTGTTATCTTTCACACTATGAGATCAGTTGACTCATAGATTTTCACATGACGACGCAATAGCGTGTCATTGAGTTATTGTTATTGGTTGATATTTGACATGAGGCACGACTGTGGTCATGTGGTTTTGACATGCCCCACAATTGTGGTCATGTGGTTTAACTATTTCGCACATGACTCATAGTTATGAGTCATGGGTTTCACGCATGTGACCCAATTAGGGCCCATGACTTGTTTTATGAGTTTTGATTGGTTACGAGATACGGCGCAGCTGACTCGGACGAGTCAGCTGATGGATTGCACATTATGACTCACTCTGAGTCATGAGTCGCGTGACGTGAGGGTATGAGTCACGCAGGGTTACATTTGAGGGAAGAACCCCTATATAAGGGCACTCTCGGGACATGGGATTTGGGTACAAACCATCTCCCCTACACACCCGGCGATTGAAAACTCAACACCATGAGAATTCTTCGTCAACATCCACCAACACCGCACTCTCAGTGAGCTGCACCCGCACTCTCTGTGAGCTGCACCCTCCCCCTCCCGCCTTACTTCCCTCATCATGTTCTTGGGCCCT
>Ga0307507_10012408_pt1 | contig 10529 bp, 11 predicted proteins | sample 7_EM_MG_FD_207223 | JGI IMG/M metagenome (GOLD analysis project Ga0307507, IMG submission 207223) | Populus trichocarpa ectomycorrhiza microbial communities from riparian zone in the Pacific Northwest, United States - 7_EM | ecosystem: Host-associated > Plants > Roots > Unclassified | place... | reverse complement strand
ATGTGATCATGTTGAATTGTCTTCCTTCCTAAGCTCTTTCTTCTTCCCACCCTTCTTCCTTCCAACCACATCGTCCCACTTGTCTTTTACATTGATCTTGGACAACGACACATTCGTTGTTCGTCCTCGTCCATTGGTGAGCACCTCCGTCCCAACCCACCTAACCTGACCCACCAACAGACAACAACATGACATGACAACAACAACAACGGATGATGGTGACACAACGTGGTGATGACAAAACCCAGCGATGACATGATGATGATGGACGGCGATGACAACCAGATGACGGCAACTGCACGCAACAACAACGCGGCAACATAACTGGCGGCAAGGTCCCACCACCACCCCCCCATCAATGTCAACGATGGCCCACCACCACATGCCACCAATACTGATGAGGGCCCACCACCACCACCAAGGGTGACGACAGCTGAGCACCACACCCCACCAACGGCGAACAGCCCACAACCAGACACCTGGCAGCACCGTGGTCTCTTCACCGTATTCACAGCCCCCGTTGCCTCCTCGTCTCTAATTCGTGTGTGCTTTCATCCTCCCTCATCCATGTTCGCCGTACTCACATCCCCCTTCTCCTCGTCACTAGGGAGTGCGTGCTTTTTAGAGAGTGTGTGCTTTCGTCCTCCTTCATCCATGTTTGGTATACTGACACCAACCTTTGCCTCCTTATCTTCTCTAGGAAGTGTGTGCTTTCGTCCTCCCTTATCCACGTTGGTCATACTCACACCCAAGTTTGCCTTGTCTCAGGTTTGTGTGTTGTTTCATCCTCCCTCATCCGTGTTCACTGTACTCACATGCCCCCTTTGTCTCCTCATCTGTAATTGGTGTGTGCTTCTGTCTTCCCTCATCTGCACCCATCCTCCCTCATCTGTGTTGGCCATACTCACCCAAGTTTTCCTTGTCTCAAGTTGGTGGTTCTTCTGTCCTCCCTCATCCGTGTTTGCCGTACTCACATGCCCCCTTTGTCTCCTCGTCTGTAATTGGTGTGTGTTTCCATCTTCCCTCATCTGTGTTTGCCATACTCACCCTGATGATGGATGACAAATGACTACAACAGATGATGAATCGTGGGTGATCACAGCTCTCCTCCCTTGTTTTATAATGTCTTGTATAACCTCCTTGTTACTTGCCCACCACAATACCCACCTGTGACTATGTAGATATTTATGGTACTCTATACTTTGCTTAATCAAATTCATTGTTTGGTCTTTAAATGACTGTTGCAATGATCCTGGAACAATTCTTAGTACCTGAAAAATGGTTAAAATGCCAGCCTAACTGGACTAATCACTCTTTAACCACAATGTAACTTTGTGTCAGTTGCAAGTAATTTATACACACTTATTAGTAATTTCAAGGTAACCTGAAAATAACCCCAGGTAAGAGTTAGGAACCGTATCAAGATCAGGTAATTTGAGGTAATTTGCTCAGAGCAGTAATTTGACTTAATCCATGGAAATTCAAAGTAATTTCACCAAATATTTCAGTTCTTAGGGGAAATGTGGAGTTGGGGTTTTCCCTGATGTAGATGGAAAGAAAATCGTTGAAACCAAAGTGCTAATAGACTTGGGCACTCAAGGAGCATTTATAGATGAATGATTCGTGAAAGAGCACTGATTCCCGCTCTTAAGACTAAAGAAGGAGATACCGATCTCAAACATTGATGAGACCCCAAATAGGAATGGACCTATAGGTACCTCACCCGACTCCTGATAAAAATTGATGGAAACGTCATTTCCACTGAATTTTTTATCAGTCACTTAGGAAAGGAGAACGTAATCCTTGGATTACCATGGTTAGGAATAGTGAACCCCGTAATCGATTGGTCAGAGAAGACCCTTAAAATCGATCCCAAACGAATTAAGAAACCAACTCAGTTGTTGGCCACGAACCAAATCATACAGGCCCTTAAGGTGGACCTAGTATGAAAGAAGATGAGATCAAAAGAAGCTTTCACAGACGAGCTACGAAACCTTCAAAACAGAAAGAAGTCAATGGTTACAATGGAGGAAGTACCCGACAAAGACGCAACCCCAAAGTTTGAAAGGTTTCCCGATACAGAGAGATCCATTCTCATTGCAGTAAACAAACTGCCAGACGATTACAAAGATATGCCGGCACTAGTACTGGACCCCGATGAAGAAGAAGACAAGGAAGATGATTTGACAGAAGGAGATTTGCTTGTTGCCCATATCAATGGAGATACGGCAAAAGCTATACCAGAACGGGAAGAAGAAAGGAACCCATTGAGTCAACCAATTCAGGTTGAAAACAACGAAATCACAATCAGAGCTAAGACGTCTATATCACAGAGTCTAGCACATGAAGCTGAAATAATTGAGAAGAAATCTTTTGAGGAACTAGTCCCAGAAAAGTATAGAGAGTACCGATCAGTCTTCGAGAAGACTGCATCCGAACAATTCCCAGAAAGCCGTCCATGGGATCATAGAATTGATCTCAAACCAGACTTCGTACCGAAGAAAGCAAAGACATACCTGCTCAGTGTAGAAGAAGAGAAAGAGATGAATAAGTTTATAGATGACAACCTCAGGAAGGGATTCATATGAGAATCTGCTTCACCACAAGCATCACCATTTTTCTTCGTGTCAAAGAAAGACAGTAAAGTGCTTAGACTGTGTCAGGACTACAGATACCTGAACGAGTCAACCATCAAGAACGCATATCCCCTACCGTCCATCGATGATCTACTCCAGAAGTTACATGGAGCGAAGACGTTTACGAAACTAGATATCTGATGGGGATATAACAACATCCAAATCAAGGAAGGCGATGAATGGAAAGGTGCCTTCATCACCAAAAGAGGACTATACGAACCAACAGTAATGTTCTTTGGAATGTGCAACTCGCCCGCCACATTCCAATCTATGATGAACGATTACTTTGCCGATATGATAGCTCAAGGATGGGTCCTGATCTACATAGACGACATTCTCATATTTTCCGAGAATCCCGCAGACCATCACGAACGAACACTACAAGTGTTAAAGTGGCTTAAAGACAAGGATTTATTCCTTAAACCAGAGAAATGCATATTCAATGCAACTGAAGTAGAGTACTTAGGTTTCATCGTGAAACCTAATGAGATATCAATGGACCCAACAAAGTTAGCAGGAATAGGAGAATGGGCTCCACCGAAGACAGTTAAGGGTGTCAGATCCTTTTTAGGATTCTGCAATTTTTACCAAAGGTTCGTTGGCGATTATGCAAAAGAAGCCAAACCGCTAAATGAACTCACAAAGAAGACGAAAATTTTCAAATGGTCTCAGGAGTGTCAGCCAATGCATCTAAATGGGCTACAGGCACTGTTCTCAGACAACACAATAATAATGGAGAGCTTAAGCCATGCAGCTATATCTCTCACAGCCTTACTCAGACAGAAAGGAAGTACAACATATATGATCGAGAGATGCTCGCGATCTACCAAGCATTACGAACATGGAGACACTTCTTAGAAGGAAGTAAACACGAGGTCATAATAATGTCAGATCACAAGAATCTGACTTATTTCCAAAAACCACAAGACGTCAGCCGCCGACAAGCAAGATGGGCCTTGTACCTGACAAGGTTCAATATGAAGTTAATGCATATGCCTGGATTGAAGATGATTCAGTCAGACGCTTTATCAAGATGTCCAGATCACGTACCAGAGAAAGACACTGACAATGAAGACATCGTCTTATTGCCAGACAAGTTATTCATCAGGTTAATCAATACAGAGCTTGCCAAGTTAATAGAATTGGCAGCTGCCTCAGACGAATTTGTAAAAGATATGGACAAGGTCCTATCTACGAAAGGAGTTCCACCGATCAAGTCAAACTTATCGGATTGGAAAATAGAAGATGGAGTATTATATTATCAGGAACGATGCTATATCCCTGATAATCACAAAGTACGAAAGATGATTGTCCAGCAGATTCACGATTCCCTGATGACAGGACATCCAGGATGAGACTCTACCCTAGAAATGGTTCAGAGACACTATTGGTGGCCACGATTATGCCACTTCGTATACGAATATGTTGCAGGTTGCACCACCTGTCAACAGAATAAAGTCAACACACACCCGGTGCAACTGCCAGTACAGCTGATTAAATCCACAGCTATGAAACCGTTCCAGATGATAACACAAGATTTTATCTCTGGATTACCCAAGACAGCACGAGGCTATGACTGCATAATGGTCGTGGTAGACCATGGCCTTACAAAGGGGGTAATTTTCATCCCTTGTAGTAAAGAATTAACTGCACTCGAAGCTGCTGAGCTCCATTTGGACCATACAGTCAAACGGTTCGGGCTACCTGAGATCATTATCTCCGATAGAGACCCTCTTTTTGTTTCAAAGACTTACAGGAGTCTTATGAAACTTTGTGAAATCAAGCAACGAGTCAGCACCGCATACCACCCTCAGACAGATGGAGAGACAGAACGAGTCAATAGAGAACTCGAAACATATCTCCGAGTCTTCTGCAAATGCATTCCAGAAGATTGGGATAAACATCTCCCTATGGCAGAGTTCGCGTACAACGGACGACCCCATTCAGTTACGAAACAAACCCCATTTTACCTCATGTACGGAAGCGAACCCACTGGGTTCCCAACGGCATTCCCAAAGACGAATGTCCCTGCAGTAGAAGAATGAATCTCTAGGCTTCTTAAAGCAAGAGACAATGCTCGAGCCGCTCATGAGCTGGCATGACAAGTTCAAATTAAATGATCCAAGAAGAACTCTCCTCCGTTCAGTAAAGGAGACTTAGTATGGTTAGATGTGTGCAACCTCAATAGAGGATATCAGTTCCAGAAGATGGCATCCTTATGGGAAGGACCCTTCAAAATCATAGAAGTATTAGGACCGGTGACGTACAAACTCCAACTTCCTATTCAATGGAAAGTACACAATGTCATTCACGGCAGTCGCCTTACCCCGTATTGCGAAACCAACGTTCACAGAAGGAATTTTCCTGAACCACCACCTGATCTTATCAACAGAGAAGAAGAATATGAAGTAGATTCAATTAAAGATCGCAGGAAACGAGGCAGAAACTATCAGTATTTGGTAGTATGGAAGGGATACTCTGACGAAACATGGGAACCAGAAAGCAATTTGAAGAATGCCACCAAGGTTCTCAAAAGTTATAAAAGGAGGAAGCATCTGCAGTGAGGTCCTCAGACAATCATCTAACACTCGCAACTAGCCAACCAGCTTTTCGCAACTCCTCCTTTACCATGTCTTCCTCCCACTTCCAAACCAATGCCTTTTCTGCCTCCATTAACTATGTCCAGGGGCTCTTCTTGAGCTACCAGAACATCTCCGACCTTGTCGATGCCTGTTACCCAGACCTGACCCTCTCCCTCGACCTCATCCTCATCACCGAAGCCGTTGCCAATGAAAAGAACCTCACCAAAAACTTGGGGTACTGACAAGCCACCTTTAGCTCGTCCCTCATCATCACTGCCACTATCGCCGCTGCCATTCGACATGGCATCCTCAATGTCATCAGGGACTCAGGGAAGTTTCCCCTCGCCCTTGAATATATTTTCATGACCTTCGCAGGGCGAGGCATGATTAATTTTTTTAATGAACATGATGCTGCCATCCACGTATATGGCAGTCCACGACCTATCACACAGCCAACCACCCGCTGCCACCACCCATACCAACACACCACCAACCCCCGCCCCCAGTGCTCGAAGTGCAAGAAACCTGGCCACATTTGAAAGAATTGTGGCCTATACCAGTGTTCGGGATGTCAGCAGTGGGGACCTGGCCACACCTCCCCCAACTGTCGGGACCGAGAGGAGGCACAGAAGGAATGGGAGCACAACGTAAACAGTAAAGAGTGGATTGAGGCAATGGGAGGATGGGGGGTGGTAGCCGAGGGGTTGCAGGAGAAAAGATGGAGGGACGCCATGGCAAATTGGCAATGTGGGCAGGAGCAGCCGAACCAACGAATAGTGAGTGGGGAACGTACCAGGACTCTAACACCTCCCCTACTCCACCCTCCACTCCCCCGCCGTCTCCTTCGGACTTCGGACTATGTAGCCTATCATCGGACTCTTCCCTTACCCCCTCCCTCCTTTTCGCTCGTTTTGAAGTTGGTGACATTGAAGGTTAAGAGGGGGGTAATGTTACAAACTTTTTACTTACGATACGGACAGACAGTTAGATACTCGCAGACACTTACATATTCCTAAGACATAGTCTAGACCATTCTGGACAGACTCTAGATATGCATCCCACGACTCATTCCTATTTTCTTGACTCATTATTTAGATATATTTCTCCTGACTCATACTTACATAGATTGAGTCGTATGACTCCTTTGTTGTCAAACGACTCCCTTAGACTTACTTAGACATGGTATGACTCTTATGACTCTACACAAGTCATATAGACTCATACTTTTGACTCATTTCTGACTTGTAGTTTACCCAGGCCCTCAGTATATAAGGAGGGCAGCTTCATTTGTATTTGGTAGCTTGAACCTAGGCAATACAAGCTTAGTTCACCCTCACATCTCAGTTGGAACCCCCGTAAGCAAGTCTGCCCTCGTACTCTAAGGTCTTTAAGGACTTAGAGCGTCAGTATATTGTCTAACTGCCGCGAGTTAACAAGTTCTTGCTTAGTATCCAGGATCGCTCTCCAGGGAGGATCGCTGAACCCTGCGTTTTGTTAGGTAACACGAACGACAGTCATTCCGGGAAAACCCCGAAGATAGCTGACGAACAGAGCTATACAGTGAACAGTAACAGTACCAGGAAACCCCTGAAGATAGCCGACGGTATCGAGCTATAAGCCGTAATCAGTCATCAGTCGTCAAGCTAACCGAGTCATAGTGAACTTTAGCTTAACAAAGCCCACTACACATAAAACTGTAACATGTTGCATCAATATTGTAGTATTCCCTTGTACTCTTGACGCATTTATACCTTTACCATGATTCCAATCACTATAAATTCAATTCAGATTTCACCGAAAGATCAACCTTGATGGACAAAAACATCCGAAATGTTCAATCATACAAGAAAACACCTGTCATTATGGTCCCGGAAATCCCTGAATACTTCAAACATCTCCTACCTTCCACATCGACCTCCTCCTTGCTTTCATCTCCAACTGACCTTCAGGAATCCCCATCTACCATGCTGCTGTTGCCTTTGGGCTCCCACTTCAATGTCCTAATCAATGGATCTTTGAGCCAACCTCGATTGCGGCAGTCTCAGCAAAGCGACGAACAAAAGCTGGTGTACAAGTTTGAGTGAATGGAGGGGCTTCTGAAAGACTCTGGGTTTGATTCTGTTGGAGAGATCTTGGAAGTTCTGTTCTACAATCCAAGTCGCCTGGGGAGTCCGATCCTCAAGGTTCTTTTCATGCGAAGGCCATTTCTCGGTTTCTCCAGGGACAGAACAAGATCAAAATGTCTGATATCATTGTTCTCATCTATGGGCATAAACACAGTGCACCCTCACCATCTTCACTACTTTATTCCGAGTGTCATGCCCCATTTTCTACTTCTGTCTCTCCTTCAGAAATATTTCATGCTTGTCCTTCCTTATTCTCATGGGCAACCAACCTCATCACTACACACATTCATCAGGAGATCAACCAGCTTTCTCATACAAATCTTCCAGGTGATGAAAATCATTTTCGAGCTTCTACAAATGGCTGCCACCCAGATCACTTCAAACTGGTAACTTGGCAAACTCTGGGAAAGTTCAATAGGGTAGTTCACAGTAGCGTTTTTTTGGCTGTTTTTTGTTTTGTTTTTCATTTTGTTTTTCCCTGAAAAACAAAGTCAAAAAGAGGTCAAAAATGACAAGAAAAACAAGAATCCTCGAAAAAGTGCTCTCAAGGCTGTTTTTCGTGAAATCCTGTTTTTTGGTTCATTTTTCACTCTGTTTTTTAATCTGTTTTTTTTTGGCAATGTGTCCTCCATTTGATGGTGCCTAACCCATCTTCCTTTCCTTGTGGAACTTGCTGCCAACAACCTTAGTGTGCCAGAAGGCTGAGATTCAAGCATCTTGGAGTAATTATGGGTGTTTTGCCATAAATAGTACTTAAACTACTTTAAATATACTTAGGCAGGCCATTTATACTATCTAGGACATAAACAGTGGCAAAATGTCAGCAGCAAGTAACTCTGAGGACAGACACATGGGTGGGCAGAGTACAAACATGCTGATTCTGCTGCCGACATGCCACATCACTTGAAAAACTGTTTTTTCCTCTGTTTTTCCAGAATCCCGGGGGGCAGAAGTTCACGGTAGCTGTTTTTTGTCTGTTTTTACTGCGAAAGTTTTTGAGTTGGCAGTAAAAACAGCAGAAAAACGAAGTGAAAAACAGTCGAAAAACAGCCAAAAAACATTACTATGAGCATCCCTAATATTTCTGTGCTATGTGATAAATACGAGGTTCACACACCTGTTTCGTGGTATATCATGGAGTCCATGGCTGCTTCATGCAAGGGTGGTTTTTTTATTCTAAAGAAACAATGCCCACATCCAATTGTTGGTTTTGTTTTATCAGTTTTGGAGGGTTGCTGTACTGACTATCTCTCAGGTCCAAGTCGGCGCTATTAGTTCATTGATAATCTCAAGGAACCATTTTTCCAACAGGGATCTCACGATGGCTTTGGGTGTATGGCATTTTGTAGCAAAATTGACAGTTTGAAAACCTAGAAAGCTATCAGCACGAAATATAAAAAAAAGAGGGGAAATATACGATATTATTGGCTAATCCCTTTGTTGGTGTGATTATGACACCAATAGGTCTTTTTCGGGTAGGCAATCTAGCAGGGTATGTGTCCGGATGTGCGTTGTATTCGACGAGAATAAGTCCAGGAATAGTGAAGGCTGCTGATTTTCCATTGCCAGTTGCAGTGCAGCATAGTATGTCTTGACCATCAAGAATTGCAGAAACGAGTTCGAGCTGTACTGGGTGCAGACCATCTGTCCATGTTGGTATAATCTTCTTCACGATGGTATGTATGGTTTCCAGGCCAATAGGGTCCTGCCAGCAGGCTCCTGTGGCTAGTGATGTCATGGCTTGGCTTGGCTGGCTCGTGGCTTGGCTCAGGCACTGGAGCCAATCAAAATGCCTCTAAGTGGCTCTGAGCCGGCTAAGCTGACTGAGATTGCTCGAAGTTGTGGGCTTGCCATTCTAGTTGTTTTTATACCTTACTTATGCATTTTAGCTATCAAATATGATGTATTGACCATTCCTACAGAAGGAGTAAGTCATATTATTGAGCTTTGCAAAAATTAGTATTTTTGATGAGATTATTTGGCCATGTTTACCTCCTTGTACCTGTTACAAAACATGCTTGTGCAAACTATCTCGCAAGTAATGTACAAAAATATACATGCAAAGTAGCTCCAGGACCTTGTATACAGTGTTTTATAATGTTTTCAGAAGGTTTGAAATTATATAGCAGCTCTGAAATTTAGTCAACTTAAAGCATGGCTTAGCCGGCTCTAACTGGCTCTGAGCTGGAGCTGATTTATCAGTGCAGATGGCTCAAATAACGGCTCGGCTCAGCGGCTCGCGGCTCCAGAGCCAAGCTGTTTGCATCACTACCTGTGGCCATATTCAGTGGCTCAATGCATTTAAGAAGTAAATTAAGTTTTATGAGGAATGATGTTCGAAATCGTTGAATGTCACGTCGACAATGAAGGAACCGTAGATATATTGACGCGACGAGGCATTTCAAAGTCCGAAGATTACATAACAACTTTCTGACATGGTTCGGGGGGCGTGATATGAAACAGACCACATACACACATGAACTGTACAAAATCCATAAAATTCACTTGTATCATAGTCTGTTTACGAGAGACTAACTGAGCTGGGTGATACTTAGTAAATACTGCATCATGCATTCTAGTGTACTGGATAACTTCCCATAAGGTCTAGAAACCTAAATTAAATTTCTAAACTGACATGCCGATGTGCCAGTTGCCAAATGGGTCAGGATCTGTCATATTTCAACTCCGCTTGTCATCAAGCACCCTCTTCTAGATTTTAATCTAGACGAGGCCCCCCCCCCTCTTCTAGTTCTAAATCGTCCGAATAAACCCTGATTTCATTGTCCAACATCAATCATTATCATCGATCTCTCCTCACGCCATCTCTGTCGACGACGCTTCACAACTAACATGCATTCTGCACCTGCTCAAACCTCAGCGGCATATGGGGTGACATACAAGTTGCAAGGAGGTAAGCCTTCTGAAGAGTTGTTTATGATCACGTTGGTTTTGATCCTTGACAAAGACTGGCATCTTTGTAGATAGCAGATATCCACCTTGACGCAATCCATAGGTCATCTCTGAGGCAATGGTGGAGAGGGAGGTGGACTATATGACATCTTTTTTCTCCAAGGAGTGGTGTTGATTGGATATATATGTGCGTTGGTGTTTTTTTATGCCCTTCAGTCTCAAATTCACATCAGTCACTCTTTTCAAGCCTATTACACTCGTTTATTACCCTCCGT
>Ga0307507_10012407_pt1 | contig 10529 bp, 12 predicted proteins | sample 7_EM_MG_FD_207223 | JGI IMG/M metagenome (GOLD analysis project Ga0307507, IMG submission 207223) | Populus trichocarpa ectomycorrhiza microbial communities from riparian zone in the Pacific Northwest, United States - 7_EM | ecosystem: Host-associated > Plants > Roots > Unclassified | place... | reverse complement strand
AACCCTGTCTATAAGCTAGGACCATTTGCAGAGGTAGACTTTACGACATTAGCTGGAATTCTTCATCTCCTGAAGAAGCTGTATGTTCGCTTTTTTGGTGAACTCACTGTTGCCAAAGATCAACAAACAAGATTACCTCCACGACACTGGGCGCTTCAAAGGTTCTGCAGCATTAGTGAAAAATATGTGCGTGGCTGCTCGAGCGCAGGGGCATCATCCTGATCCATTGCCGATGTGGGCCAGAACTCAACATGCAAGTCACCCAACGCCACTCGCAAAGCTTGCGAAGCGCTTATTCTTGGTGTGCGTCAACTCCGCATCATGTGAGCAACTTTTCAGCATGTTTGGAATAATACTCTCGCGCCTTCGATCTCAACTACAACCACAAGTGATGACTGATTTAGCTGAGCTTCATCTCCATCAAGAAAAATTGCCAATATATTTAATTATGAAAACTGCGTGTGGACGGAGATCTCAAAGGAACTGGCAATCCGCGGATTAGATGACAAACTTGAGCTTTACACCCTGATTGATTTGGATGCTGCTGGGGAAGATGATTCTACCATGGTTGATGAAATGACCCAAGCATCATTGTCTATATGATATATTCGCTACATTATGCTAGTAGTGTACTTGAGGATATATTCTATGTCTATGACTAAGCATGGCCATGTCTCGTGACAATTTGGGTGTATGCCACATTGAAACCAGACACTGGCAGGCCATGTTTCGTGGCATTTGTGTAAAACACAGGCAAACATATGGCATTGCCAACACTGCGAGCCCTTACCTTTGTTCATTCGTTCTTTCCCATCACATTATATAATCATTAGATTAGTCATACCACTAATAGTAATATGTAGAGGCTCATTGAGCAAGACGAGTGGCTGCTTTTAGGAGCCTGACAAGCAACATGAAAGCTACAACAAAGCATATTACATAATGATCTTGAGGTGTGTTCACCGTTCATCACCACCACTTCGGCATCATGATGCTGAGTTCCATGGATTTTGGGCCTTGTTGACAGTGGGGGCCATTACCTATCATTCACCTTTCAGGCACTGCCTTTTTGTTAGATATATTAGTATTATCTTTCCCTTTTCTTTTCAAAACTTGAATAGAACATTTTTTTAATATATCTTGGTTTGGGGTAGCAGATAAACCCTAAACAAGTGAGAGATATATTTTAAGGTTTCTTCCAGTTTTCTCTGATGCCTTTGATCCAAAACAAGATCCTATTATATCCTTCTCTTATTTACGATTTTCCTGAAGCACAAACAAGCCAACTCCCGCAGTGTAAGTAAGGACAGTTGTATATGGAATTTCGATAAACAAGTATGAATGAGTATTAAAGATGAAATGTAATTAGGTAACGCTATGTGTGAATGAACATGAGGATATTAGAAGTTGATGTCACCAGCAGTGGTTGTACCATCATTGTTGGTATGGGTAGAAGAGCTACATGAGAATGTGTCAGCAACTGGTGAATATAGACAGGACAAAGAAGGACGTACATGACAAGTTCGTAAAGAGTCGACATAAGTTGATGGAACTTTGTTGGATAATCTGCCTTCATTCTCTCAAGGGTGTGTATGTGGGACATGTAAGTGCTAATGAATGTGTTACCGTCAAAGTTTGTCCTCTTGCGAACGCTGGTCTGGTACTCATATATCCCATGGTAAACCTAAGGTGAATGTCAGAGAAATCTAAGAAAAACATGGATGACAAACCCCAGTAGCAGCTAAGCCAACCAATGGTATGGGGAGCTCAGGTTCCTCAGCTCTGGCGATACTCAATTTGAACTTGCCCAAGTACTTGTTTCCCAGGGACAAGGGTCGAAGGAAAAAACCATTCTTCAGGGTGTCGAGAGCCGTTCTTCAAGGGAGGGAGCCATTCATCGACAAGGGAGGGAAGACGCTGTTCGTCAACAAGGGATGAGGGACACCATTCTTCAAGAGGGAGGATGTTATTCATCGTCGAGGGAGGGGGCCGTTCTTCAAGGGAGGGAGCCATTCGTCGACAACGGAGGGAAGACACTGTTCATCTGCCATTCATCAATGAGGGATGGGGGACACCATCCTTTGAGAGGGAGGATGTTGTTCATCATTGAGGGAGGGAGCCATTCTTCAAAGGAGGACGCCGTTCGTCAACAAGGGAGGGAGGATGCTGTTCATCAACGGGAGCCATTCATCAACAAGGGATGGGGGACGCCATTCTTCAAGGGAGGGAGGAGCCTGTTCATCAAGGGGGGATGCTGTTCATCAATGGGGGATGGGGGACGCTGTTCTTCATTTGAGGGAAGACACTGTTTGTCAAGGGAGGGAGGACAAGTTGGACGATGTGGTGGGAAGGAAGAACAATGAATTTCCCAACTTCGGGGGCCGCTCCAACAGTTCCACAACCGACGCCCTCCTCACATTCACCAATGATGTCCAATGCGCTTGGAACCGCAAACTGGTAACCTCAGCACTCACATTTGACATTAAAGGATATTTCGACTTCGTAAACCACAACAGACTACTGAGCGAACTCCGCCAGAAACACATCCCCCTGGCCTACGTCAAATGGGTGTCAAGCTTTCTCTCAAACTGAGAAGCAGCAATCTGCATAGATGGGAAACGAGGAACAATGGAACATGTGGAAAACGGCATCCCCCAGGGCTCCCCGATATCCCCCATCCTAGCAGCCTTCTACACGGCCGAGCTCCTAGAACAATTCCGACACAATCCAAACAACCTCACTGAGCCAAAACCAGACAAGTCAACAGATGTACACCTCCTTATGTACGTGGATGACGGCAAACTTTATGTATCATTTAAATCCCTCGAAACAAATGTAACACACCTAAAAGAAGCATACAACAAAGCCGAAAAGTGGCTCAAGGATGCAGGTCTGTCACCAGACTACGCCAAAAGAGAGCTGATGCACTATACCAGAAGAAAGAATGATGGCAGCCCATCAATCACTTTCGATGACAGAGATGGAACACACCGAGTAGTGAAACCCAAATCCACGGTAAGGTGGCTGGGTGTCTACTTCGACCGGAAACTCCGCTTCCAGAAACATGCTTCCATTCTGGCAGCAAGGGGCGAAAATGCAGTGAGCGGGCTAACCATGCTCGCAAACACAGTCCGAGGCCTAAGCCAAACTCACCTCCGACACCTATACCTTGCATGTGTCTCCCCCAAGATACTATATGCATGCCCAGTATGGTGGACTGGACACCAATACCAGATAAAACCCCTCGAAAAAGTACAAAGATGCACACTAAGACTAATATGCACTGTGTTTCGCACCACACCAACCGAAGCGCTCGAAATAGAAGCCTCAATCCCACCAATCAAACACCAAGTTAATCTACACAAAAAACAGTGCACCATCCACTTTAACAAGCTCAGCAACACCAGCCCCATCATACAGAGACTCCCCCAGGCATGGAGAAACGGAGAAAACCCAACAGCACCCCCACCTCTACAACCCAAACTCAATAACAACTCAGCAATAGACCGTGTGAGGACAACCAACCTCCTCGAAATAGCAAAGCACACATGCCAGTGATGCCACTCCCACAAGAGGATCGACCCATACCTCACAGCCCCATGGCGACGAACCAAACACAGCTTTGCTGGACGTATACACATCAATGCATGTAAACCAGAAACAAGAGATGAAAAAGAAAAGAAAGCGATAATAGACAGCCACAAAAAGCAGGTACAAAAACTAGACGAAAAAGAAGAAAGCCTCATAATATACTCAGATGGATCAATGGTAAAGAAGAGGGGATTTTCACAGGTCAGGGCAGCAGTGGTCAGATACCACAAGGGAGTAGAGGTATTCTACAGGAAGTTGGGGATGGGAGGAAGAGCCGAGGTGTACGATGCAGAAATGGCGGGTCTAATGTTGGGCGCGAAACTGGCATCAAGCTTCACCACGAGTCACCCAGAAATCACACAGCTTCACTACTTCATAGACAATGCAGTGGCGGCCGAAGCTATATTCGATCCAAAACCACAACCAGGACAATTATATGCAGCCAAGTTCCACCAGAAAATGGCAAAATTCCTTGACAACGACGCCACACGTACGATCAAGATCTCCTGGTGCCCCAGCCACTGCAAGATCCGAGGCAATGACAGGGCGGACGAACTTGCAAAAGAGGCAACACAGCTAGCCTGGAGCCCACCAATAGGGACATCAAGAGCATTTGCTCTACGGCGAGCCAAGGCCACCACACAAACAGCATGGGCACGCGAATGGCAGAGAGCACCAAAGAGGGGACGATTTGCAATCTCAAACAGAATTCCCCCATCCCTAAACCCCACCAAACACTTCACAGAGCTCAAGGACCAACGAGAAGTGTTCGGCCACCTAATTCAATGCCGCACCGGCCACGCGTACATAGGCGAATTCCACAAACAGTTCTTCCCCAAGAAAAGTGTTGCCTGCGAGTGCGACGAAAACCTACAAACCCACGAACACATCCTGAGATCGTGCACCCGTTACACCGATCACTGGGGAAGCCTACAGGACGAAAACAGAGAAATTGCCCTACCAGAGCTACTAGGCACACCCAAAGGAATCACCGCCCTCACCGAATTCCTTAAAGACTCAGGTGCCTTTACATTCACCAGGGAGAAACACATGCCCAAAGACGCCCCAACCTTCGAAGCTGAACCAGAGCCCCCAGACATAGACTCAGAGGATGATGCCTCCAACTCAGACTAATAACACGAACCCAGGGCCACCACACATATCCGCTGACAACACACCTCGAGCGTCATAGCGCTCCCACTTTTCCTAGCACCTCGGTGCAACCGCCACCCCCGATTCCCCGGACCCATTCAACCTAAACTGCACACTCCCTATTCCATACAGCTTCACCACAATCAACTATATTCACGGATGTGATACCCTACAGAACCTAATTACACCTAAGGGCAGCCTAATGCTGCCTGTGCGTCTTAGTACTAGACTACTTGTTGCACGTAAATCCCTAGAAACGAAAAAAAAAAAAAAAAAAAATGAATTTCCCAACACGGAAATTCATTGTTCAACATAATCACATGATGTCAGAGTTTCAATGGACTTGAATGAATTGCGCCTCACAACTTGAAGCTGTTCACTTGCCTGTCACTCTTCTTCCACAGAAAGCATGGCATTCAAGGTGGGCATACACAATTGTAGGTAGCACGATGTAATCAAGCTAATATAAATTTCGTAATGGAAAATTAAGAAAAAAGTTGAACAATTTTCAAGCCTTCTAAGAAATTTGCAGTTGTTACCCGAAATTTCCTGTCTATTTCCATGATTTCCCAAAATTTCCCGTTTTTTGGAAATCCGCAGGAAATCGAGAGGGATTTCCAAATCACGTTTTTCCTGATGTAGGGTGAGACCGCAGTGGAAGACCTTAGATGAGCGAACAAGCAGCGTTGAACGCGGCGGTAGCGACGAGCTTGTGGAAATTTCGGGTACATACACATTGCTATCTCAATTTAACATATCATCTTCCCCTCTAGATACACTGCCAACGCGGACCCCTTTCGGCTCATTCTCAATCGCTACATATGTCAGGTCACAGGGTGCGACGAATTAATTAATTTGGTGTGGTACTAGAAGCGGAGAAGTGGTTCAGGAGGTCTGACATGCTCCATTGGCACCGAGCGGTGCGCAATACCAGTAGCCATTATTCACACTGGAACCGCACTGACACGGGCCAAGGATATCACAGTTAGTAGACTGAGAAAGATCACACCTAGTATTTGGAAACCGGGTGAGGGTGTTATTAGTCTTTTGGGAAACCTATTCCACTCACAGGCAACGTTCGATCTTGGCGCAGTGTATGCCATTGTAGCCAGGCGGACATACATCGCCACAATGAACCCCTTGATCTCCGGTGCATGTAAACTTGGTGTCCACACCGTCGTTATTATTATTTAGCCAGCAAGCTGCACAGCCGCTGCCGCATTTCAAACCCGCCGCCATCTGGATGACGCTGTTCGCAAAAAACATGCTGACAGCCACTGGGTATGATTTCATTGTGGTGCTGTAAACCTTCAAGTTTATCAAGTTCGGCAGATGATTGCTGAGGAAATTTACAGGGATCACTCACGCGAGTTCAGCTGGTTTTGTGGAGAGAGAGAGCTTGAATGTTTCAGGCGTTTTTGGCCTTATAAAACTCAGCGCAACGGATCAGAACATGGGCAAGGAAGACCATTTCGTTACGGACTTCCAGCTGACACAGGAAGTCTGCAAGGCGGCCGCCCGTTCGTATTATGGTGCAACAGCCCTAAACACCGCTACTTTTGTAGGGTCTTTTGAAAAGCTAAACAAAACTACCAAACCGTTTTTGATTTGCGTCAAAACTGACGGAGTTATTTTTTTTGTCTGGCTGAAATTGGCCACATGTCCATATAAGGGAGGTACTTATCAAATATAGACATCAGTTCGGGCCGAATTTTTGCCCTACCTTGCATAGGGAAATTCAGGAAACACTGGGAAACACTCAATTGAGCCTTTTAAATCTTCTCCAAGTTGTAGACAGAAAGGAGCACAAATTTTTTTCGCAGCCAATTTGGCCACTGTCCAAAGTAGTGGTGTTTAGGGGTGTTGCACCATAAAAACTCGTCCATAGCATTTAAAGTTAACGTTGATTACAAAAATAGCATCCTTCCAAAGTCTACACAATTATATTTATAACGATCAATGCTTCCGTCTTTCCCTGCCATTCCACTTCTGACCCTCACCATCCGTAGTAGCAATGGGCTTCGACGGAGCCTGTTCTGTATCCAAAAAAAAACTACCGCAGAGATATCATCAAAATGTTCCGCCTCTTTGATCACCATCTTGTCTTGGTAATCCCACCCCTGCCAGATGTCCCCATCAACAGTTCCAACAGCGTCATTATCCATGTTGACACTCGCACTAGAAGCAGAGAGCGACGAATCCACGCTCACTCCATCATCTCTGGACGTCCCCCGCGATGCACTTGAACCTTCACGTTGCTTTGGAAGGGGGTACTGGCGTGTCCAACAAAGCGCCAACCCCACCTCCCAAAAGTCCTCATCCTCTTCGTCAAACTCCAAAGGAATGCTGTCCGATATGCTGCCATCGCTTCTAGGCGCCAGCAACGGAGATCTGACTTTATGCTGGATCTCCTCCTTCCTGATCCTGCCAAACCTTCACTCATCTCGCCATCGTCCGAATGGGAATCGAGCTCCTGAACGACTTGGGCTTTGAGCCTGGGGTGCCATTCGGGAACATGGGTATGATGGCCTGGTTAGATTGAGGAGAGTGGTTGAAGCTGGCCGCGAGAGCAGAAGCAAAGAGGTTCGTTGAAGGAGATTGAAAAACGGCGAATGTCGCGGGGTGCAGAGGAGAAACTGCCTTCTACGAACGATTCTCCGGCACCGCCTTCCGTGGCGGTAGAAGAGAAAGCGTTAACTTCAACTTTCATGCGGACCTCAATCTTGTGACCACTGATGTCAAACTGGTATCGTCGAATGAGGGCATGGTAGTCTTCTCACAAGGTATGAAAAGAAAATTGGTGGGAGAGGTATAGTCACCGCGGCAGTGTCGGCAACGAGGGGAGCAGACTTGGAGGAATGGTGACGTCGGAAGGGTTGAGGAAGATAAAGGCAAGAGGGGCAATTGATCATTGATGGTACTCCAAAGCTGACGAAGGTGATACCTGCTGGGACTTGACACCACGCAGGCGGACCGAGGGGGTTACTTCCGTCTTGACTGGTGTCTAGAACGAACGAAATGTTCTCAGCCAATCTTTTTACCAAAAAGGAAGAAAGGCTCACAGTAGCTCCAGCGAGTACATTCCTCACCGTTCCAAATGACTCTTCACTGAATCACATCCACCTTGCCGCCATACGGGTTCACGGGAAAGACACGCCGTCCTATTCCGCGTCCCAATCGCCAACCACAGCCCATCCTGAGCCCAATCCCCACCTTCAATCACCGCCGACGTCCCACGACGCAAATCATACAAGTGCCACACAGACCCACTCTACTCCAGACCTGAACCCGTTGCGAAGCCGCGTTATCATGAGGCGAGGTAGCCTCTCCCCCACCAAAAAGAAGCGCAGGAGCTGGGCGTAGCTTGATGAGGTGCCCGTCCCTCGGAATGACAGCCAACGAACACCCATCCTTCGAGAACCTCAAATTTGCGATGAGCTGACTTAGCGAACTCTGGAATTCAAGCGCAACCCGCAGATTCCCCCTCCCCATCGTCGCAAGCGAAGCCAGATCAACCACTTGAACATGATACCCTCCCCCCATCCTCTCCCTTTCAAACACCTAATTCGCAGCAGCAGCAACTGAGGGCTCACCCGAATACCTGGCCTCCTCCGCCTCTCCTCCTCCTCCTCCCCCTTTACAAAAGCGGGAAATGGAGACTTGCGTTTCTGTGGAGGTAAAAATCGTGAAATATCGAAGAACAGCGGAAGATGAGTTGCCTGGAAAAGGACTTTGACCGCGGGGCAGCGCAGTGGTACGTACCCTCAATATCTGCCAGACAACTCTGTCCGAACCCACTCTTCACGAAGGTCTGGGGTGTGTACGTGAACAAATTGGGGGGAATTGATGAGTGCACATCAGCTAGAATTCGTGGCATGGCACCAAGTCGCGTATAGCTATCGCCGAGTTCTTGGCAGTCAACGGTGGGTCAGAAACCACAATATATGGAAAATAAGAAAACTAGGAAGCTTGCGTTTCGTCCTTGCCTGGACCTTTTAAGTCTCTTCGGCAGACCACCCAGAATATCCACTCCCGGCCTTAGTGCTCGGTGATAGGCAGAGAAAGAGAACGACAACGGTGCCGAACCCGTTTGAGTTGCATATCGTGGCATCAGGAGCCGGATGATAAGTATGATGGTGATGTCGACGTGAGCCCGCTCCGTCCGCTCCAATGTCCACCCCACTCACTCATCACTCCTCCCTAGCCACTGAAGCTGCACGTCCGTCGTATCCGAAAATCTACTCAACGATCGACACTAGCTATGGCAGATAGCAAGGAAAGATATAGACCACACCTGGCTGCCGTACCGGTCGAAGCAGAGTCGGAATCGGTCCTCGGAAGGAAGGTGAGAAGCGCGGTGCACGCAGAGGAGAGTGGTGCGTACGAGAGCGTTGCGAATGGAAGTTTGGCTCATAGTTGGGTTGATTTGAGGGGAGGAAATGGGCTGGATGTGACGGGACCGCAGTTTAGCCAGTGTGGTGCGTACGAGAGCGTTGCGAATGGAAGTTTGGCTCATAGTTGGGTTGATTTGAGGGGAGGAAATGGGCTGGATGTGACGGGACCGCAGTTTAGCCAGTCTAATTGCTAATCTTTAGCTTGCATTCGGTCGGGACGCTTGTGTCGACGAATGTACTACGTAGTTTAACACTGACTAGAGCAAAAGGAGATCAGGCTGCGAAAGAGAGAGATTGGCATCCTTGAATCCTACCCACCTTGAAAATTCGAGGTTCCACTGGATAGAGTCTTCTCCATTTTAAAGTGACAAACAACGTCGGACGTCCAAGTATTCGCTAAAGCTGGTGTTGACTAGAACAAATACAAAGATTAACGACTCGATATAAGTAGTGTGAAGGAAGGGTGAGGGTGTCGTTCTTACCTACGTGATGTGGGTGGCATGGCTTTGGGAATAGGGTGCCACTCGCAGTCCTTCATTTTGCGAACCTTCGAGAGGAATGGGAGCTGCTGAAACGGCGTAAATAGTATCCCACAAGGGGATAACTTGCAATACTCACCTTCTTGCCCCTCGTAAATCGTTCGGATCCCGCCTGAAGTTCCTGTCTATGAAGCCACCTAGATACGACCGTGACGTCGAGCAGGAATCTAGGAGGGAGGAATTAGCCTTCCTGCGGGTGTCGTACGCCATATGCCATGCCACAGGGTGAGGCATGAAGTTGGTGTTGCGTAATCTTGCTGGACGGTGTCGTTCGTTCATTTTTTTGTAGTTGTGGTATGAGTTTTCGAACGCCAAATAAATTTCTTGATTTCAACCATCACCACAGATCACGACCTCGTGGGCAACATCACCTTTTGCATTTGCTCATATACTCGTTTCTACCGCTCTCGCGATGGCTCAAGAAGAAAGAATTCTTTTCAGTTTGAAGGTATGTCAGGCTTTCACTGTCGTATCTTGCCGTTCACTGCACTTAGATCTTTCGAATAAGAATACAGTACCTCTCATGGCAATCTCTACTCGCCGTTTTCCGCAATCTTGCTCTATACGAGCTCAGCGGACCCGTTACTACCCTAGCGACACACTTCCAAAGAATTCCGACTTCTTGGACACCAGAGGTCTAGCCCAAAAAAGTATTACATACGTCCTACTTACAAGGTAGTAGTAGTAGTAGGGGGAAATATACGTGAGCTCCGTATTTATGTTTCGACCTCAGAAATAAAATCCCTCAAACCAGGACATTCGAAAGAGACGACGCCTGACACTGCAACTCCACCGCTCTCTCGCTCTTTTCATTCACCCAAACGGCACCTATACCTCTCAACCAACTCCAGCC